>Ga0070705_100000066_pt1 | contig 55697 bp, 43 predicted proteins | sample KBSK5253metaG_FD_65455 | JGI IMG/M metagenome (GOLD analysis project Ga0070705, IMG submission 65455) | Corn, switchgrass and miscanthus rhizosphere microbial communities from Kellogg Biological Station, Michigan, USA - KBS K5-25-3 metaG | ecosystem: Host-associated > Plants > Roots >... | reverse complement strand
GTTCCGACTCCGAACGTTTCGATTGTGGACTTCGTTGCTGAAGTCGCCAGGAACACGAGCAAAGACGAAGTGAACGCGGCAATGAAGAAGGCCGCCGAAGGTCCGCTTCGAGGCATACTTCAGTATTCGGAAGAGCCTCTGGTATCGGTCGATTTTCGTGGTAACTCTCACTCGTCAATATTGGATGCGCCGTACACGAGCGTGCTCGAAGGAAACATGGTGAAGCTGCTTTCGTGGTACGACAACGAGTGGGGTTATTCGTGCAGGGTGGTCGATCTGGTGAAATACCTGGCGGAACAGGGACTGTAAGAGTGATGAGTGAAACGTGATGCGTGAAACGTGATGCGTGACTTTGAGGGCTAAAGTATCGTTGCCGGTCACGCCATCGCGTTTCAGGCATCACGTTCACTCTTTAACCTTTTCACTCGTCACACGTTTCACTCGTCACGTTTCGCGCATCACGTTTCAATAATTATGCCAAAGCTCTCAATCACTGATTTGGATCTCGCCGGTAAACGCGTGTTTATGCGCGTCGATTTCAACGTGCCGCTCGACGAGAGCGGTAACGTTACGGACGACACGCGCATACGAGCCGCGCTGCCGACGATTCGATTTGCCCTGGATCACGGCGCTCGATTGATTCTTGCTTCTCACCTCGGAAGACCGAAAGGGAAGCGCGATGCAAAGTACTCGCTTAAGCCTGCGGCTCGCCGTCTCTCGGATCTGCTCGCAAGCGAAGTGGCGCTTGCTCCGGACTCGGTTGGTCCCGAGTTGAGCGCGTTGGTTGACGCACTGAAACCTGGCCAGGCATTGATGCTCGAGAACGTCCGCTTCCACGAAGGTGAAGAAAAGAATGATACGGAGTTTGCGCGGCAACTCGCGTCGCTTGCGGATGTGTACGTCAATGACGCGTTCGGCACGGCTCATCGCGCACACGCCTCGACTGAGGGGATAACACATTTCGTCAAACAGTCAGCGGCGGGACTATTGATGGAGAAGGAGCTGAAATATCTCGGTGAGGCGCTCGAGCATCCCGAGCGACCGTTCGTTGTGATATTGGGCGGAGCGAAAGTCTCGGATAAGATTCCGGTGATTGAGAATCTCATGAAGACGTCTGATGCGTTCCTGATCGGCGGTGCGATGGCTTACACGTTTTTGAAGTCGCAAGGTTTGGAGACCGGGCTCTCACTAGTTGAAGACGACAAACTCGATCTCGCGCGCGAGTTGCTCGCCCAGGCGAAGAAGCGCGATATCGACTTCGTGTTGCCGTCGGATAATCTTGTCGTTGAAAAGAATTGGAAGGCATCCGAGGGTCCGGTCGCCTATCGCCTGTGCGACGTGACGGACATCAAACCCGACGAGGCCGGACTCGATATCGGGAGCGATGCGATTGCGGCCTTCTCCGAACGGATCGCGAGCGCGAGGACAATAATTTGGAACGGCCCGATGGGTATGTTCGAACACGAACCCTTTGATCAAGGGACTCGGGCGATTGCGTTGGCAGTTGCGGCGTCTGACGCAACCAGCATCGTTGGGGGCGGCGATTCGGTTGCGGCGGTTACACAAGCCGGGCTCGCGGAAAAAATCACACACGTATCGACGGGCGGCGGCGCTTCGCTGGAGTTCCTTGCCGGAGAAACCCTACCGGGCGTTGCGGCGTTGACTGACAAGTAGATAACAAAGAGGAATCATGAAGAGGGAACTGAGAGTCATAGCGTTGTTGATTACGGCGCCGATCGTGATGTCGGCGGCCTGCAGGAATAAGCCCGCTTATAACGAAATAGATGCGAACAGAGCGGCAAAGGCCGAGAACAGCAACAGCGGGGAACAGGCCTCAGTGCCGCCGCCGCCGGAATCCGCGCCGGCGCCATCGCCGCCGCCGAAGCCGCAATTCAGACCTCCGACGTTTCTGGATACCACGAACGGATCGATTAAGGATCTTCCGAACTATCCGGGAGCTCGAAGGACAAATCAAATAATCGGGCCGGCCGAGGGAACAAACGCCGTGACCATAGTGATGACAGCTCCGGATTCGATGGCCAAGATCGCCGCCTTCTACGAACAAGTAATCAAAAGCAACAAGTGGGTCGTGTCAAACAAGCTAATCGATCCTGATGTTTCTGAGTGGGTCCTGAAGAAGGGCGAGGACGATAACGCAAAGGTGTCAGTCAACAGGGACAGCAAGACGGGCCAGATAACGATTTTCATTGTCCGTAGCGAGAAGCTGGAACAACCCCCCAAGTGATTATCGCGAGTGTGATAAGGATGAGACGACCGATCATTGCCGGAAACTGGAAGATGTACAAGACGATTGGTGAAGCGTTGGAATTCGTGCGCGCCTTCAAATCACTGGTCGTCGGTTCCACTCATTGCGACATTGTCATTGCCCCACCGTTCACTGCGGTTAAAGCGCTGGCTGACCGGTTGGAGGGCTCGAACGTGGAAATTGGTTCGCAGGACGTGGCGGCTGAAGCCGGCCCCGGCGCATTCACCGGCGAGGTGTCTGCTTCCATGATAAAAGACGCTGGGGCTCGCTGGGCGATCATTGGTCATTCGGAGCGGCGGCAGTACTATTCGGAAACCGACGAGACAGTGAACGAGAAGATTCGCGCGTCGCTCGCCGCGGGGCTCTCGCCGATCGTTTGTGTTGGAGAGCGTCTGAAGGATCGAGACGAAGGGCGTGCGGAACAAGTCGTAGAAGGGCAAATGTCCGGCGGAATGCGTAACTTGACAGTGTCCGAAGCCACTTCTATCATCATTGCTTACGAACCGGTATGGGCCATTGGCACTGGGCGGACCGCGACTCCTGAGACGGCTCAACAGATGCACGCATTCATCCGATCCCGCGTGAGCGCAATGTTTGGTGATGGCGTTGCAAGCGGAACAAGGATCCTCTACGGAGGGAGCGTCAAGCCCGACAATGCGGCAACGCTTATGGAACAGGATGACATTGACGGGGCGCTGGTCGGGGGAGCAAGCCTTGAGGCCGATTCGTTCGCGCGGATTGTTAACTACAGAGATCAAAGGTAGGAGTTGACTTGTGCTTGGAATAATTCTAACGATTCTTTATGTCGTGGCCTGTTTGATACTGATTATGTTCGTGCTGCTTCAGCCGGGTAAATCGGATGCCGCGGCCGTGTTTGGCGGCGGCGCGAATTCCGCTGCGTTTGGTCCTCGCGGCACTCAAACTGTTCTGGCGAAGGTCACAATCACGGCAGCGATCGTGTTTTTTTTGATCGCGTTTTTGTTTTCGATCCCCGGTCTCTTTGATCAAAGGTCGTTGGGCGAAGGTGTTGGTCCCGCTGAGTCCGCGCCAGCCGCGCCGGTGACACCGCCTGCGCCAGAACAACCGCCTTCATCGAGCGCGGTGCCCCCTGTTACTCAGCCGGGCGCGACTCCGGCGAACGCCAACGCGCCGGCGGCAAAACAGCAGACGAAACCTGCTGAACTCAAGACCAGCGCCAAGCCGGCCACCGGAAACAAGAACTAGGGGGCGGTTTGATAAGCGAACTTCCAGACGTGCCGAAGTGGTGGAACTGGTAGACACGTACGTTTGAGGGGCGTATGGGGCAACCCGTGGGGGTTCGAGTCCCCCCTTCGGCACCACACTCTTGCCGGCAATTCAGACTCAGTCTGAGCCTTCCGTCTCTATCTCAGCATCGCTGTATATTCCGATTGATCGACGCTCGAAGATCAACGCAAGCGAGTAAGAAATATGACTAACGAGACTACTGTTGAAACAAAGGTGGCGCGGCTGCGCTATGCGGGAGGTGAAGCCTTTGTCGCCGAATCACCGAGTGGGCACGCTCTGGTGACCACTTTTGCGCACGACAAGGTAACAGCGGCCACGCCGATGGAACTCCTGCTGATAGCTTTGGGAGGTTGTACGGGCGCCGACATCGTGGGCATTTTGGAGAAGAAGAGACAGCGGATAACGGGATATGAAATCGTTGTAAGCGCCGAACGCCGCGCCGAGCATCCGCGAATCTATACTCGAATCGAAGTCACTCATCAGATTCGCGGACATAACATTGACCCCAATGCGGTTCAGCACGCGATTGCATTATCGGAGAGTAAGTATTGCAGCGTGTCCGCGATGCTTGGTGCGGTTGCTCAAATAACAATGCGACACGAGATCATCGACGAAGCTTAGCGGTTATCCTGTTCACTTCGAGCGGCGAGATTATTCATCGCCGCTCCGTTGCCATCAAGCGGCCGGCTTATTTTGCCTTCGCCGTGCAAGGCCACCCCGCAGGCCGTGGTTCCGGTACCACGCCCACTTCTGTTGCGAAGAAATTGCCTATCTCCCAATTGAGCAGATCCCTAGCGTGACGCAACCATCCGGCATTGGAGCCACTCCAGATATAGTAAATGTTCAGGACTTTGATCTGGTGGGTTGAGGGATAGTACGCGCCAGCGACGTCAACCTTGTAGTAAGGTTCCAGAAAAGCCGTTGGCATTATGGTTATGTACAGGCTCTTTGGATTAACACTTCTTGCCCGGCCCGCAAGTGAGCCGCACTTCATAAAGTCAGACTGCACCTGCTCAAACGCGGCGTCGATCCACTTGCCGATTTCGCCGGGCCCTCCGGGATAGCGCAGCATCTCGTTGACTACATATTCCGGTACGTCTTTTTTTGCCATCTTTTTCAACTTCTTATTCCAGTTGACATCAGGTTCATCGTAGCCCTGAGTGTTGTAACGTATGCCATACTTTGGCGAGTACTTGTCAGGCACCGAGCGTGGTGAACCTAAGAATTCGAAATAGCCCTGTGCGTTTGCTGATCCTGCGAAGAGGAATAGGCCAATTAGTGCTAACGGAAAAATGCTTTTTGTTATCATGGTCTTCTTTCAGTCCTTAGTCTTCGTAGCCAATCTGCGAGGGGCCTTGCTGATCTAGGACAGCGCAACGGATGTGCCAGATTACTCAGTCGGTGAACCGCGGAGAGATTATTGGACCGAAAGTGCGGAATGCTACGTATCCCGTTTTTGTTTTTTCGCCGGAGGCGTTACCCGGCCGGGTCTCGAAAGAGCAACCAGCGTGTTTGAGATTGACGTCTTCCTCAGACTGAAATTCCGCCGCAAAGACAAACTCAGTGGCCGACGGCCGGGCTGATCTTTGGGGATCAGGGTGTGTCGGTGCGCCACGCAATGGGGAGTTCCTCAGCGGATGTGCCCGTTTGAGGTGCAAGATCCAGCCGCTCTGAAGGACGGGCCCTATTCGAACTCTTACTGTCTAGAAGCTGGGAATAATCTTTGGGGATCAGGCCTTCCCGGTACAGCGGGGTCAGGCGATATGCCGGGCCTAAGCTGGGTATTGACAACGACTTGGTTAATGAAATAACCTCTGAACCAGCGCTGTGGCTGAAGGCGTTTCGGCTTTCCCGACAATAGGGAACGCATGTGAGGAAATTAGATGAAGAGGTTTTAAGTCCGGCCGAAAATTCCTGTCCGAGGGATATGCCCTTACCTGCTTAGACTGGCGGACTCCATCCCGGGGTATTAAGAAGAACGTTTCCGAAGGACGATCTCTCGAAAGCGAAGACGCGAGTCTTCTCTTCAAGAATCTTGGCCGGGTTTTGGACTACTCAATGTTTCACGATTTCTCAACAATTTCCGAGTGCGTTCGAATGGAACGCTCGTCTCACGTTGACTCACAGGTTGTTACGGCATACTGCGACGCCATACCGAGCCTTTCTCCTCGGCGAACAGGCCGTTCCATCGAATACGCCTTTCTGGTGTCACAATTATTCCCCCGGGAGCGTGATTACAAATCACCTCAGTTTGATGGTTCTCGGTTGGTCCCTGGCGAGACGCTCCGCTGACGCCAAACACCGGCGGAAGTGTCGAGATTTTTTGTGCCGGCGCGGAGACGCGTCTTCCCTTACGGGTTTAAAGACAGCAGGTAAAAGTGTCTTTGGACTCAGCTAATGGGCGAGTTCGTTTAACAAAGTGATCATTGAGTTCGACATTAACAACTTTCTAAAAAGGATCGCGGCGATTGTGGCCGTCATGGGTCTTAGCGCGGTCCTCTTATTCTCAGCATTGCACAATCTCATAGTAGGTGTGCTCACTGATTCCCGGGTCGAACCTCGTATCGATTTGATTGCCGCTGGGATCGGGTATGTTCCGAACTCAGCGGGTGTCAACGCCCGATTGGCAGCGGCTCAATTGGTGCAGGGTGATCGCGATCTTTCGGCTGTCGAACCGCTGGCAAGACGCGCGGTTGAGACATCGCCCTGGGATTATCGTAATCGGCTGCTTATGGCGACGGTCAAGGAGGCTCAAGGTGATCGACCCGCCGCGGAGGATGCGCTCCTGGAGGCCGCGGCCCTGGCTCCAAATTACACCGATGTACATTGGCGGTTGGCGAACTTACTGGTTAGGGAAGGAAAGCTTTCTAAATCCATTAGTGAATTTCGTCAGGCGATTGCGTCGGATGCGAGGCTGCTGCCGTCGACTCACGATTTGCTTTGGCGAGTTTCCGGCGGCAACTCCGCGGTCATCCAGGCGGTCACTCCGAACGATCCTAAGCCACGTCTGCTGCTTGCCCAATTTCTGTTGAATCAGTCGCGCATACCCGATGCAATCACGGTATTCGCCGGTATCGACCGAGCATCACTCGCCACGCTCCCGGAAACGCCGGCCTTCATCGAAGGTCTAACCAAGACCGGGCACTGGGACGAGGCGCGCGGTTTGTGGGTGGGGTTAGTCAGTGGGACCTACGCGCAGCCCGGACGCCCGCTTCCAATAATATCGAACGGGAGTTTTGAATCAGAGATCTCAAAGAGCCTGGGTCAATTCGATTGGTCGCTTGCGCGCAATGAATACGTTTCACCGAGCATTGATTCGAGCATCGCGCGCACGGGCGATCACTCGCTTAGAATTGATTTTTCGGGGCGGGATACTACTCGGCTTGACGGCCAACTGAAACAAATTATCACTGTGCGGCCGGGCGCCCGCTACACGCTCGAGTGCTATGTGAAAACGGAACGCTTCGAGACGCCGGAAGGCCCGCGAATCGTTATCGCCGATCTCGCTTCAGGAGTCGAAATTGCGTCGTCGGCGCCTGTTTCGGCTGGGTCAAGTGACTGGGGCAGGATCAGCTTTGATTTTACGGCGCCTCAGAGCGCGAGAGCTGTTGCGTTGACAATTAAGCGCGTTCCAAAATTCAGCTATGATAATCCGACGCGAGGCACGATTTGGTTCGAGGACTTCGCGATATCGGAACAGGTCAAATGAGCAGAAGATCGAGCAGGCATGAATAAGGACCATCTGAGCAGAACAATAGGGGCCGGTTTTTTGATCGCGGTAGTCTTTGCCGCACTGGCGCACGGCGCGGTTGAGGCGTGGTCGGTGTTCGTCTTGGAAGTCATGATCGTCGGGCTCATTCTGCTTTGGTGTATCAAGGTCGTAGCCGACAAGCGTTTGAAACTTGACGTTCCAGACATAGCTCTTCCGGTGGCAGCCCTTGTTGCTGTGGGGCTTGTGCAGAGCATCGCCATCACGAATGGTGCGGGTCGCTGGATTAGCCTCTCTAAGAATGTCGAATATACACGCGCGGCGGTTACGGTGTTGGTTTTTCTGCTGATGGGCTTCCTGATAGCCGCGAACTTTTTTGGCACGCGCGAGCGGCTATCGGTGTTGAGTCACTTTCTGGTCCTTTACGGTTTGGGAATGGCAATGTTCGCCCTCATCCAGCACTTTACCTGGAACGGAAAGTTTTATTGGATACGGCCCACCGAAGTCACATCCGCATTTGGCCCGTTTGCGAATCACAATCACTTCGCGGGCTATATGGAAATGCTGGTGCTGTTGCCCGCGGCGCTGATAGTTACGCGGGGCGTAAGGACCGAGCTTCGCGTGTTATACGGATTCGCAGCGATAGTGATGGGACTCGCGATTGTTCTGTCGCTCTCGCGTGGCGGAATGATTAGCCTCGCAGCGGGGATGACCTTCCTTGCTCTGGTGAGCCTTCGATTGCCGAGGCGGCGTCAGGATCCTTCACGGCGCAGCCACGTTGCCCAACTGGCATCGCGGGTCGCAATCGTCGTTTCCATCCTCGCAATAATCTCGGGCGGCATCTTTTGGCTTGGAGCCGATCCGGTAATTAATCGTATCAAGGTAGGCCAAGCCGGTTCGGCCGGACAGACCGAAACATTCTTTTCGAGCCGCGGTTGGGTCTGGCGCGATACGTTCGCGATGATCAAAGCTAACCCCCTACTCGGTGTTGGATTGGGAGCCTATGATACGGCTTTCTCAATTTATACAAAGAGCGATGGATCACTCAGAGTACCGCAAGCGCACAACGATTACCTTCAGATCCTGGCGGATTGCGGAGTGGCCGGCGGACTCATCGCGGCGTGGTTTTTGATAATACTGTTTCGCACGGTGATGCGAGGCATTCGATCTCGCGATCCGCTTTATTCGGGTCTCGCGCTCGGAAGCGGGGCCGGCATTTTTGCGTTACTGGTTCACAGTATGTTCGATTTTAATTTACAATTACCCGCAAACGCTTTGCTGTTTCTGGTGTTGGCCGCAATAGCGGTTTACGCAGCGGCGGCGGCAAAACTTGAAAGTCGCGCGACGGGACAATCACTGGGCGCAAATTCAAATAGAATCGAGACGGAAATTGTTTCGTCTGCCAGTCTTGTGAGGGGAATATGATGGACAAAGTAAGAACGAGTGAGTCGCACCTGGGCAGGATGCTGTGGACATCTGTCTCTATTCTGATACTTGCATCCACCAGCGTGAGTGTCGCCGCAGCCCAGGGAAGCCGCCCAGCCCAGAGCGATAAGGGCCCCGCGAGCGCCGGATCCACACAACCCTCGGCGCGTGGAGGCGCTGTTCTCGTCTCACCCGAGGAAGACTATCGCATCGGACCCAATGATGTGATTGATGTCCAGGTCGAAAACGCGCCCGAGTTGTCGAAAACTTTTAGAGTGACTGCAGCCGGCACTTTTCTGATGCCTTACGTCGGCCGAGTAACCGCCGCGAAGAAGACTACCGAAGAGCTTGCGCTGCTGATCACCAGCGGCCTGAAGGGTGATTATTTAAAGGACCCCAAGGTGACGGTTAGCGTACGAGAGTACAACAGCCGCTCCTTCTTCATTCAAGGTTCGGTTCGCAGTCCCGGCGTTTACCAGATCGAGGGAAGACCATCCATGCTTGAGCTGCTCACGCTGGCTGGTGGGTTGGCCGACACTCACGGGGCAAATGCTTTCATCATCCGAAGAATAAAGACCACAACGCCGGCCGATCCCGGCGCGGAGGGAGCCGTGGAACCAAAACCGGCTGTCGCTGCCGGCGGCCAGGAAACCAGCGACGAACTCCCCAAGTATGAACTCAAAAGCGTAAACATTAACGGTTTGCTGAGGGGACGTTTTGAGCAGGACACGAAGCTCGAACCGGGTGACATTATTAACATACCGTCCAGCGATGTCTTCTTTGTCGCGGGCGAGGTCAATGCGCCGGGTTCATTTCCGCTAAAAGAAGGAACGACGTTGCGGCAGGCGATCTCACTCGCCCAGGGCACGAACTTCAAGGCGGCTCTGGACCACGGAATCATCTTTCGTGAGAATGCGGACGGCAAGCGCGAGGAATTGCGCGTCAACATAGGCGCGATCATGAGTGGCAAGAAGGAAGACATTGCCATCGCCGCCAATGACATCATCATGGTAACCAACAGTAAGGCCAAGACGATTGGCAGCGCGCTTCTGAAGGCATTCGGCATGTCGACGATTACCCGCGTGCCTATTCCCTGAGATGTCTCGATCGTGTAGGCGCTGAAGTTTGAAAGCATCAGAATGATGCTCGGAGAAGAACAATGTCAGATGAACGATTAGAGCTTGAGAAAATCCCGCCCCCGGGCGAAGCCCCCTTAATGCGGCCCGGATATCCCCGAATCGGAGGTTATCCCGATGCTACGCCATACGGCTACGGGTATGGTTATCCGGAGGGTGACGAGCGCGCGTACCTGCGGCAGATGTGGCGCGCGATCAAAAAACGCAAGCTGGTGATCATGGTTATCGCCATCATCGTTACCGCCGTCGTCACTATTGAGGTTTATCGCACGAAGTCTACCTATCAAGCTTCAACTACGGTTGAGATTGGCAAGGACAACGCACTGCTCAGGACCGGTGGCGGTCTGGTCCTTCAGACGGATGACGGCGACGATAATATGTATTACGTTCAAACCGCCATGAAAACGCGGATCCGGCAGCTTCAAAGCCGGCCGCTGTTGGAAGAGGTGGTCCTCAATCTCAAACTCGATCAGAATCCGCGTCTGATGGACGTCAACACGCGGCGCTCGATCTTTGAGGCCGTCAAGAGCATTGCCGGGCGCTTCAGCCCGCAGGAGCCCTGGACGCCCCCGGCCGTCTCCGAAACTCCGATCACGGATGTTGTAAGCGAACGCTCACGCGAACAGAGCGCCCGGCTTTCTCCGTACGTAGACGTCCTGGCTGCTAATCTGAGCGCTGAGCCGCTGTCCGATACCCGAATGCTTGTTATTTCCTTTACTCACACTGACCCCGTGCTCGCGGCGGACATTGTGGATAACGTCGCGCAGGTGTTCATCAAACGCAGCTTCGAGAACAAGACCGAAAAATACAACACCACGTCGGATTGGCTTGATAGATCGACGCGCGAACTCAAGGCCAAGGTCGAGGAATCTGAAAAGGAGCTCGCCGATTACAGCAGCGGTCATAACATCTATTCCGCCGATGCCAAGGAGAATCTGGCGGTCGAGAAACTCACGAAACTTCACAGCGAATTGACGAGAGCTCAAACCGAACGCTTGTTGAAGCAATCGCTGTTTGAGGAAGTAAAGGCCGGCCGGGTTATGCAACTGCCCGAAGCCTTTTCCGATCCCAGGAGCTCCGAGTTGAAGAAGAGGTTGGGTGAACTCTCCGTTACGCTGACACAACTCGAGCTTACCTACGGGCCAAAGCATCCCAAGATCGTTTCAACCAAAGAGGAGATCGCAAGCATCCAGCGACAGATCGACGAAAGCAAGGGCTCGCTACAGGACAAGCTGAAGGCAGACTACGAGCGGGCGGCGCGCGACGAAGCGTCACTTGGCGCGGCGCTTGAAATCGCCAAGAACGAAGCCGCCCAGCAGAATCAGGCTTCGATTCAGTTCAACATACTTAAGAAGAATGTAGAGACGGCGAACTCGCTGTACACGGAATTCCTGCAGCGAACCAACCAGGCAAAGATCCAGGAGCACGAGCAGCACAACACATTAAAGATGATTGATCCGCCGCAAGTGCCGACTTCTCCGGTGGCGCCGAACCGGCCTCGCACAATAATGATCGGCTTTCTGATGAGCCTGGTGGCCGGACTTGCGCTGGTGTTTTTCCTCGAATACCTCGACAACACAGTAAAAACCGTTGAGGACGTTAGCCGGTACACTCAACTGCCTGCTCTAAGCGTTATTCCGGCAATCAGAGGCCGCAAGCACCGGGCTTTGAAGGCGGGCAGCAACGGTTCGAAGCGATCGAGTGAGCTTGCGTTGACTAATGGAAAGGGGAAGGGGAACGGCCACGGTAACGGCAATGGCGAAGCGTTCAACACTGAACGATTGCTCGCGCTTGACTCGCGCTCTTCGGTGGCCGAAGCCTACCGCGTACTGAGGACCTCAGTGCTGCTGTCGTCCACTGAGAAGCCGCCAAAGACCATACTGGTCACCAGCGGACAGCCCGGGGAAGGCAAGACAACTACCGCCGTGAACACCGCGATCTCGCTGTCCCAGCTTGGCGCATCAGTGCTCGTCATCGATTGCGACCTTCGCAAGCCGTCAGTGCATAAGCTGCTCGGGGTCGATCACCTTGAAGGGCTTTCTAGCTACCTGTCGCGAAGAATGGAGCTCGACGACGTGATACAGAAGGTGCCCATCCCGAACCTCTCGGTGATGACCTCGGGACGCATTCCGCCTAACCCCGCTGAGATGATCAGTTCGACTCGAATGAAAGAAATGCTGGCCACACTCTGCGAACGCTTCGATCACATAGTGATCGATTCGCCGCCCTTGCTCAAGGTTACCGATCCGGTGATTCTGTCCACTCTGGTGGATGGAGTGATACTGGTAGTACACGGAGGGAAGAGCAGCCGCGACGTTGTCCGGCGCACCCGGCAGGAGTTGTCGATCGCCGGCGCCAGGATCTTCGGAGTGGTGCTGAACAACGTCAGCGTTCACGACGACGCGTATGACTCCTATTACTATGAGGAGTACGGCGACTACGAAAAGACGGCCGGCGCCGCCGCCGAATAAGAACCGCATGGTCGGTCCGACTATGAATCCGAGTTACTTGTTCGGGCTGCAACTGACTTCCAACATTCTACGGTGATGCAAAACGCAGTTGATCCGGGAGCCGCTCCGGGAACCGAAGCGGTTTCCATACCTCTTACCCGCGGGACTACTCGCGCGGCGATAGCCTCAGGAACCGCACAGATATTTACGCGTGTGCTCGCGGTCGTACTTTCGATCGCGACCGCGCGAGCCCTGGAACCGCAAGAGGTCGGCCTGCTCGGAATAGCGGTGATCGTAGTCAGCGTTGTCTCTATGATCGGATATTATCCGGAGACGGCCGCGGTCGTTGGGCGCGGCAGCGAAGGTCACGAGAGATATGGAATAGCGTCCGTGGCCATTCGCGCCCTGGTTACGCTTACGTTATTCATTGTGGCCGCCCTATTATTTCCGCTGGCAGCCGGGTTGTTGACCGGCGGGGATGACGGAACACAATCCCTCCGAGAACTGATCGCCGTGATGGCGTGGGTGCCGATCCTTGAACTTGTGAGCGCTTATCCACGAGTCTTGTTGCAACGCAGGCTCGATCTGAACGCGCTATCGGCGGCGGCGTTACTTCACCCGCTCGTCTTTGTCGGGCTTGCGATACTGCTGCTCTGGAAGGGCTACGGATATTTCGGGGTTGCGTGGGCCAACGTCCTCGGTAGCTTCACGGTGGCGCTTGCGCTCTGGTTGCGTCTCATCTTCAAACGAGAGGTCCGGTGGCGGGGGTGGCCATCGTCAAGGATCTGGCGTGAGACTGCAGTGGGCGCGTTGCGTGTATTCACGGGCGGCTTCGGCGGGTTTCTCGGCGAGCGTCTTGATAATCTCCTGGTCTCCGCCACGATTGGCCCGGCGGCAATGAGCTATTATTCGATGGCGTGGAACGGATCGCGAACACCAGCCAACATCTTCGGGGCCACGATCGGTTTTGTTCTCGTTCCGACGCTCTCGCGCATGCAGGATGAGCCGTCACGCATAAGACGAGCGGTCAGTGAATCCCTCCGGCATTCTTATCTTCTTCTTGCGCCGGTTTGCGCGATGCTGTTCGTCTCGGCTCCTTTGATAGTCACATATGTGCTTGGGCCGAAGTGGTTGCCGCTCGTTCCGTGTCTGAGAATCATGTGCATAACGGTGATGGCCATTCCGCTGCTGCACGCGTGCAATGCTCTGCTTGTTGCAGCGGGCCGTGCGCACTTAACCGGAATAGCGACGGCCGCTCATCTTGTAACACTCGTAGTTACCATTCCTATGTTCTCCCGACACTGGCAAATAATAGGAGCCGCATTCGGTGATCTGATATCCACTGTGGTTCTAGCGGTGACTTTGTGCACGACTGCTTATCTTGCTACGCACCGGATTGAGCTGAGATTGTTATCCAGCATAGCGCTGCCGATCGTAGCTGCCGTCCTGGCAGGCGGCCTGGCCTGGCAACTGAGCGCCGTCGCGTTCGCAAGCGGAGCGCGTTTGGCTAGTGAAATGATCCTGGTGATTACCGGCTATCTTTTCTTTATTTTCGTTCTCGGCGGAAAGAACCAGTTGTCCGACCTCCGTGACGTGCTGCGAGCGGCAAGCCGTCGAACTGTCGTTGCATGACCAGTCTGTTCATACCTCGGGTCGCCTCTAACGAAACAGGAAAATGAAACGGTGAAAACAGTAATTCTGTGCGGGGGCCAGGGGACGCGCCTCCGCGAAGAAACTGAAGTGCGGCCCAAGCCAATGGTCGAGATCGGCGGGCGGCCCATACTCTGGCACATCATGAAACTCTACGCTCACCACGGACTCAACGAGTTCGTGCTGTGTCTCGGCTACAAGGGCTACATCATCAAAGATTTCTTCCTCAACTATGAAGCGCGCATGAAAGACGTCACCGTGCGGCTCGGCAACCTTCCGGCCGTCAAGTTTCACAACGGCCATGGCGAGGACGGATGGACGATCACCATGGCCGAAACCGGTGAACTGGCCATGACTGGCGCGCGCGTTCGGCGCGTTCGGCGTTATCTGGATGATAAGACATTTTGTCTGACCTACGGCGACGGCCTCGGCGATGTCAACATCAAAGATCTGATTCGCTTCCACCGATCACACGGCAAACTCGGCACAGTTACCGCAGTGCGTCCGCCGGGACGCTTTGGTGAATTGGAGCTTGATGCGGATCGAGTGGCGGGTTTTGCCGAAAAGCCTCAGGTGACCGAAGGGTTTATCAACGGCGGGTTCTTTGTTTTCGAGCGCGAATTCGTTGAACGCTATCTCGACGATCGCGAAGACCTGTATCTGGAGAGAGAACCACTTCAGCAAATGGCCGCGGACGGCGAGCTGATGGTGTATCGGCACAATGGCTTCTGGCAACCGATGGATACCTATCGAGAGTGGAAGCTGCTTCAGGATTTATGGGACGGCGGCAATGCGCCTTGGAAGCAATGGGAATAGGAGAGGCGATCAGCATCTGACGGCTGACCGCTGAGGGCTGACGGCCACTAACACGTACATGAATAACTTTTGGAAAGAGCGCCCGGTGCTGATAACCGGGGCCACGGGCTTGTTGGGAAGCTGGTTGACTAAAGCTTTAGTCGAACGAGGTGCGTCAGTCGTGGCCTTGGTGCGTGACTGGGTTCCGGAGAATGAACTCTTCCGCTCGGGGACGCTGAACGACGTGACCGTCGTGCGCGGGGACGTGCAGGATCAGGGAACCGTGGAGCGCGCGCTTGGCGAGTACGAAGTCGATACGGTGTTTCACCTTGCGGCTCAGACCATCGTGGGCATCGCGAATCGGAATCCGATCAGCACCTTTGAGTCGAATATTCGAGGGACCTGGACCGTGCTCGAAGCGTGCCGCCGATCGCCGCTGGTGCGACAGATTATCGTTGCGTCGTCGGATAAGGCTTATGGCAGCCACGATCGATTACCCTACTCGGAAGATGCGCCTTTGCAGGGTAGGCATCCCTACGACGTGAGCAAGTCGTGCGCGGACCTGATCGCGCAGAGCTACGCGGTTACTCACGGCTTGCCGGTGTGCGTGACGCGCTGCGGAAACCTGTACGGCGGCGGCGACTTGAATTGGAACCGGATCGTGCCCGGCACGATTCGGTCGGCGCTGAAGGGCGAGCGCCCGATCATTCGCAGCGACGGAAGCTACGTTCGCGATTACTTCTATGTCGAGGACGCGGTGTTGGCTTACCTGATGCTCGCCGAGCAATTGGCTGCGCATCGGGAACTGGCCGGACAGGCGTTCAACTTCAGCAACGAGATTCAAGTGACGGTGCTGGAGCTGGCGCGGTTGATATTGCGCCTTGCGGACTGCAACGATCTGAACCTCGATGTAAGAAGCGAAGCGAGCAACGAAATCCTCCATCAATATCTCGATGCGAGCAAAGCTCGCACGGTGTTGGGCTGGAACGCGCAATTCGATCTCGAAGACGGATTGATGCGAACGATTCAGTGGTATCGGGAATTTTTGACCGCACAGACCTCTCGGCTTGTTGACGATGTTAGACCTGTCTTGTCTTGAATCAGTAGCCGTGACCGGCGCGAGCGGATTCATCGGCACACACCTGGTGCACGCGCTGGTTGAACGTGGATGCCGGCCCGTCCTGCTGACGCGATCGACTCCGATAGACCAAGCCTTCGCAAGCGACGATCACGCGCTCGATCGTGCCCGAATCGATCTCGCCGATAGCAATTCGATTCGAGAGACTCTCGACCGGGTCAGGCCATCGACGATCCTGCACCTCGCGGGAACGCGGGGCCGCGATGACTCGCGCCCAGCATCGGTCGCGTGCATGGGAGTAAACTTCCTCGGAACCGCGCGGTTGCTCGAGGCGGCGATGAACACGGGTGTTCGCCGCATAGTGATAATTGGCTCCGCCGAAGAATATGGAAATCAGAGCGGGCCGCTTGATGAAACGATGCCCTTGGGTGCGGCGACAGCTTACGGAGTCTCAAAAGCAAACGCGACGAATCACGCTCTCGGGATGCATAAGACGAGGAGTTGTCCGGTTGTTGTCGTACGCCCGTTCAGTGTGTACGGTCCGGGTCAGCCTTCGAACATGTTCGTCGCCGAAGCAATAGACTCCGCGGTCAACAACATTCCATTCGCAATGTCGCCCGGCGAGCAGAAACGCGATTTGATCTTCATCGACGACGTAGTGCGAGGGTTGATCGCCGCCGCGTGCGCGCCGGGCGTCGACGGCCGAGTAATCAATCTGGGAACGGGTCGAGCCCATCGATTGCGGGACGTTGCGGAGCTCATCTGGCAATTGACCGGCACACAAGCACCGTTGCTGATTGGAAATCGCCAGGCGCGCGACGAAGAGCTCTATGACACCTGGGCGGACAACACGCTCGCAAAGCGGCTGTTGGATTGGGAGCCAACCGTGGATTTGGAAAGCGGTCTGAAGGTGACAATAGACTTTGCGGGGAAGGAAAGGGTGGCGAAGGCCGGGCTATGTCAAGCGATGTGATTGTTCTTGGCGCCGGGCTCTCAGGCCTCAGCGCTGCTTATCATCTCGGCGGAGACTGCGAAGTCTTTGAGAAGGAAGATTACCTTGGAGGTCATTGCCGCACCAAGCGTGTCGACGGATTCAACTTCGATGAAGGCGCGCACGTCTTCTTTGGGAAGAACGACTGCGCGCGGGAGTTTGTATGGGAGCCGCTCGGCGAGGAGATGATTCCACACCGTGCAGAGATCTGGAACAACTACGGCGATCAACGGATCGGGCGTTATCCGGTGCAAGCGAACGCCAACGCATTGCCCGCGGAACTGGCAGCTCGATGCGTGATGGATTTTATTGAGACCACCCGGCAACCGGATCCTGAGGTTCGCACCTACGAGGACTGGTGTTACGCGTCGTTTGGAAAAACATTCGCGGATGAGTTCATGCTTCGCTACGCGAGGAAGATCTGGACCGTGGAGCCCGCGGAGATGAACACCGAGTGGTTGGGATCGGCGGCCGGGGGACGAGTCTCGAGGCCGTCGCTCGAGCAGGTGATTCGCGGGGCGATCGATCCGCATCCGCAGGAGTTCAACTATCTGACCGATTTCTCTTATCCCGCTGAGCGAGGATTCGGACGAATCATGGAGCCGCTCGCGGCGGGCGTACGCAACGTGCGGCTTGGTTGTGGAGTCACGAGCATTGAAACCGAAGCGCGGAGGATAACGTTCAGCGATGGAACGGTGCGTAAATACTCGGCCGCAATCTCGACGATCCCGCTTCCGGCGTTAGTTCGGCTTGCGGTGGATGCGCCGGCGGATGTTCGCGCCGCGGCGGACCGCTTGATGTGGACGTCGATACGATGCGTGAATCTTGGAATTGCTCGCGAGGACGCAGGTCCGGGGCATTGGGTCTACTTCTACGATCACGACGTTCCGTTCTTCAGAGTGAGTTTTCCATCGAAGTTTTCGCCGGATAACGCTCCGCCGGGGCACAGCTCGATTTCGTGCGAGATATCTTACTCACGGCGAAAGCCTCTGGATGAAGCGGGGCTGATGGACCGCGTCGTTGAAGCGCTTAAAGCGACGGGAATATTACACAGCTCGGATCGCATCGTGGTCGCGGATCAGATCGACATTCCATACGCCTACGTCGTTTTCGATTTCAATCGCGAGCCAAGCTTGAGCACGATTCACAGTTGGATGGAGAGCGTTGGGCTTTACCCGTGTGGGCGATTCGGCGAGTGGGGTTATCACTGGAGCTTCGAAGCGATAGAGAGCGGGAAGAGAGTGGCGGAAAAGGTAGCGCGAGGCAGCGGTCAGCGGTCAGCGGTCAGCCGTCAGCCGGAGAGTAGCGCTCAGGAGCCGCTGAGCGCTGACTGCTGACCGCTGACTGCTGAAAGTCATGAACCCAAAAGTAAGCGTCTGCATTCCGACATACAACACCGCGCGGTATCTGGGCGAGGCGATTGACAGTGTTCTCGCGCAGGAGTTCACGGATTTCGAGCTGGTCATCTGTGATAACGCATCTACGGATGAGACGCCGGAAATCTGCCGGAGTTATGCCGATCCGCGCATTCGCTATGTTCGATTCGCTGAGTTGACCAATCAAGCAGGCAATTTCAATCGGTGTCTCAACGAGGCGAAGGGCGAGTTCATCACGCTGTTGCACGCGGACGACTACTTCTTACCGGGATTCCTTGCCGATCGCGTAAACAGACTGGATGAACAATCCGAAGTTGGTTTTGTTTTCGGCGCCGTGCAAGTTGTCGATTCCGAGGGCGACCCGATCTCTCTCAAGAGTCAATGGGAAGAAGATCGATTCTTTCCGCGCGGAGAACTATTCAAGCTTCTTCTATCGAGCTGCCTGATTTGTCCGCCCTCGCTTATGGTTCGCCGCTCGATCACTCAGAAGACCGCCCCGTTCCGCAGAGACCTCACCTGGGGACACGACTGGGAATGGACGCTCCGGCTTGCTGAAGATAACGCAGCTTGCTACGTCGCGCGGCCGCTCGCGGCGTATCGAGAGCATGACGCGAGTGGAACCGCTGCGATTCTCAACGCCGCGACGAATGGCCGGCAGGAACGGCTGATACTAAGAGAGACGATCGAGAGATCCGCGATCAAGAACGATTTGCCGCGCACAGTGCGCAGATCGGCGTTTCAGTCTCTCAGCCGCAGACATATGTACTTCGCTGATCAGGCCCTGCTCGCCGGGAGAAGAAGCATCACGCTAAAGAATCTCTGGTATGCGGCACTGGCCGACCCATTTATGCTTACGCGCCCAACGTTTTGGGCCTTGCTCGTTGGCTCCACGGGTTCTACGAAATTGTACGGCCGATATCGGTCCCTGCGAAAAGTCGTCGGGCTACCAGGCACGAATTCATGAGAAACGTCCGGGTTAGCGTCATAATCGCGACTCACAACCGGCCGGAGAAACTCGCTGAAACTCTCTCGTCTCTGACGCGCCAAGATAACGAGGCGGGCGAGTACGAAATAATCGTCGTGGATGATGGCTCAAAGCCGCCGGTTGTCATCGAGAGCGGCAATGAATTGCCTTCGGTCGTACTCGTGCGAGTGGAGGGACTCGAAAGGTCCGCCGCGCGCAATCGAGGAGCGGCAGCCGCACGGGGGAAGCTGCTGATTTTCATAGATGACGACATAAGCGTTGAGCCGGATTTTGTCGCGGCACATGTGCGCTCGCACGAGGAATGGCCCGGTGTGCTGGCGGTGGGCGCAATACGACTACCCGACGAAACGATGGCTACGCCCTTCGGCCGGTTTCGGCAGAATCTGGAGCGGAACGAGGTTCCGCTAGCGAGAGGACTGACGCCGAATCGCAACTTCTGCACGGCGGCGAATATGTCAATCCCGCGCGATGTTTTCCTGGCGCTTGGTGGATTCGATAGCTCAATCACCAGCGGCGAGGACCAGGACTTTGCGCTGCGACATACGGCGCGTGGCGGGCACATCGCGTTCCTGCCGGAAGCTGATGCCGTTCACCGCGATGACGCGCTCGATATTCTAAGCTATTGCCTTCGCGCGGAATGGGGGAGCTTGAATATGATCCCGTTCTGCCGGCGATATCCGGATTGGCCGGACAATGTTGAGCGCGATCGAGTGAATGGACCGGTTTCGCTGAGCGCGCCGATATCGGAAACCGTCAGGAAGATTGTTAAGGTTACGCTGACGCTAAGACCAATATCCTCGTGTCTCTTCAGCGTAGCGTCGCTCTTAGAACGAGCAGCTCCAAACAGCCGGTCACTCGATCGAGTGTACAGGCTGCTCTTGGGGATCCACATCTTTCGCGGTTATCGCAAGGGACTGACGCTTACACAAAGCAGCAATCAGCGTTCAGCCGTCAGCGATCAGCCGCTGACCGCTGACCGCTGACCGCTGACTGCTGACCACTGATCATGCAACGAATTCTACACTTCGCTCAGGATAGCGACACAAGCGGGTTCTTCCCGCAACTAGCCAAGTGGCACGATCGGTCGCAATTCAAGATGTACTTTGCGACACTGAACCCAATCGCTCCCTGGCTGCGCGATTACATGCAGTCACAGGGGGTTGAGTGTTTCAGTTGCAACGCGCGCCGGCGCGTCGAGTACCCGCTTGCGATGATCAAGCTCGCGCGTTTTCTAAGGCGAAACCAGATCGACATACTGCACACGCATTTGTTCGAACCTTCGGTAATAGGCTTGCCCGCAGGTTTGCTCGCGCGCACTCCTATGCGTGTCTTGACGCGGCATTATTCCGATTATCACACCCGCATAAATAAGAAGTGGCACGTGCGGCTGGATCAACTTTGCACCCGGCTCAGCCATCGAGTCATCGCCGTATCACAGCACACGGCGGATCACCTTGTCGAAATCGAAAGCGCGCCGCGCGAAAAAGTTCACACGGTTCTGAACGGAATCGATTTCGAACGCGCTAAGGTGTCGGGCGTGGACGCACCGGAGAGAATTCGCCGCGAGTTCCGCGCGGAAGAAGCTCACTTGCTGCTCATAATCGCGCGGCTTCATCCGGAGAAAGGGCACTCGTACCTTTTCCAGGCGCTTCCAGAAATCCGACGTAGCGTGCACAAACCTGTTCGATTGATCGTAGCGGGAACGGGACCTTTTGAAGCGGCTTATCGAGAAGAAGTCCGAGCGTTGGCTTGCGATGACATAGTGTCGTTCGCGGGCTTTCGCAAAGATGCGCCCGATCTGATGGCTGCCGCCGACTTGGTGATACTTCCAAGCGTCGCCGAAGCATTTGGGCTGGTGCTGACGGAGGCGCTCTATCTGGGTACTCCTGTGGTAGCAACGCGCGCCGGAGGAATTCCCGAAATCGTGGACGACGGTGTTGACGGAGCGCTGGTGCCGCCCTCTGACAGCGACGCTCTTGCGCGTGCGATTATCGATCTGTTGAACGATCCCAACCGCCGGCGGCAGATGGCGGGCGCGGGCCGCGAAAAGATTCTGAACAGGTTTCGATTTGAAGACATGGTCAGATCGTACGAGGCGATTTACGAGAAAGCGATCAGCAATCAGCGATCAGCCGTCAGCCGCAGGGCCGATCTGACTGCGCATCCCTGATGATTCACTCTTCTGACTTCTGACTTCTGACTTCTGACTTCTGACTTATGCAGGTATCAGTAATAATCCCGACATATAATTCCGCGCAGTTTCTGACGGAAGCGATCGACAGCGTGCTGGCCCAGGGTTTCAAGGACTTTGAAATACTGGTGATCGACGACGGGTCGACGGACGAAACAAAGGAGGTGACGGAGCGATATGGTTCGCCGGTGCGCTACATTTTTCAGCCTAACGCCGGTGTGGCAGCGGCGCGGAACCGGGGGATTGAGCAGAGTCGAGGAAAGTACGTAGCATTTCTGGATGCGGACGATGCGTGGTTTGAGGTAAAGCTTGAGACTCAACTTGACGCGCTTGCCAGGCACGCCGATTACCGTGCGTGCTACTCGGCATTTACGGTTGCGGACCATCTGATGAATCCAATTGATATCCGCCGGAGCAAGAGACAAGGGCGAGCGATTGATGACTTGCTTTCATGGGGAAACTTAATCGGAACTCCTTCAACTGTATTGTGTGAGCGCTCGCTTTTTGAAGCAGCCGGCGGCTTTGATCCGGAGATGAGCCAATGCGCCGATTGGGATATGTGGGTGCGTCTCGCATCGCATACGGAGTTTCTTTACATAGCCGAGCCTCTTGTGATGTACCGGCAACACGACGGCAACATGAGTCGCAGTGCATCTTTGCTCGAGAGCGACAGCCTGCGAGTGCTCGAAAAAGGTTTCGCAATGCCCGGCCTCACGGCAACACAGCGAGGGCGGCGGCGCGCGGCGTTCGCACGAAACTATATGGTGCTGGCCGGGGCTTATTTTCAAGCCGGATCTTATGGCGACTTTGCTCGCTGCGCGTCGAGGGCGATGGCGATGGACATCCGGCAGGCCGGCTATCTAATGGCATACCCTGTCCGTATGACCGCTCGCCTGCTGCGGCACAAATCCGCGGAGACTGTTTGAGTTCAAATGTCTAGTCAAGCAAGGCCCAAGGTGCTTTACATCGTCTATTGGGGGGCGGCTGAGCCTCTGGGCCAATCACTGGTCTTGCCGGCGGTGAGGAGATTGGCTGATCTTGGAGCGGACCTGACTCTGGTTACATTCGAAAAGCCGGCGGACATGGCACGCGAGAATGAGATCACTCGAATCAGAAAAGACCTCAACAGGAACAACGTTCGGTGGATCCCGCTCCGTTATCACAAGCAGCCGAAAGTGCCGGCAACCGGTTACGACGTAATACATGGAATGGCGCGCGGGATTGTTTCCAGGCTGACGAATAAGCCGGACCTGGTACACGCACGCACATTCATAGGCGGGCTGATGGGCGCCGCTGTTGCCGCGCTCACAAAAGCAAAGCTGATTTATCACAATGAAGGCTTCTATCCGGACGAACAAGTTGATGGGGGGATTTGGAAGGCTGAATCAGCCCCTCACCGCATCGCTAAGTATATCGAGCAGCGAATGTATTCCAGAGCCGACGGGATAATCTCAATGTCACATCGCGGGAGGCAGGTCATCGAAGCGCTGCCCGCGGTTCAGCGCAAAGGAACACCGGTAATCGTTGTTCCAAGCTGCGTGGATCTGAATCACTTCAAACGAGACGAATCGACCGCGCGAGGTCCACATAGCCCTTTGCGTTTCGTCTACATCGGCAGCGTCGGAGGGCGATACGTTCTGGATCAGGCCGGAAGATTTGTCGCGGCCGCGTCACGCGAGATCGGCGCCGCCAATCTGCGCGTCCTTACGCGTCACGACCCGGCACTGGTCGCTTCGATGCTTAGGCAAGGTGGTTTGAATGATGACGCGTGGTCAACGGAGGAGGTTTCGCATTCGGCGATGCCCCGGATGTTGGCGGATCAGGATGCCGGGTTGTTCTTCCTGTCGCAGGGGCTGAGCGAGCACGGCTGCTCGCCAACAAAAATCGGCGAGTATTGGGCGATGGGATTGCCGGTGGTCACGACTCCAAACGTCAGCGATACAGATGAGATCATTCGCCGCGAGCGAGTTGGTGTGGTGGTGCGGGAGAATTCCGGCGACGCCCATCGGTGCGCGGCCCGGGAACTAAAGGCATTGTTGGAAGATGAGGAATTGGCGGGCCGTTGTCGACGCGCTGCGGAGGATCACTATGCCCTCGATCAGGCTTGTGATCGCCAGTTCGATCTCTATCGCGAGCTGATAAGCAATGATAACGGGCGCGTTCGCAGCCGGATTCAGCCGCAGTCCTCTCGGGCTTTGGGAACAAAGACAAATCGTCAGGAGGTTGAAACGCAGCTCGAGACTGAGGTGCGTTCATGAGGATTTCCGGTTTGACTGAAGTTCAACAGTACAACGCAGACTCAGAATGATTTCAAAGCTAGCCTCTACTGTAGAGGTCATATCCCCCGAATCTGAGAAGCTCCCGCAATCAAGCGAGGGAACATCCGCCAACAGGCGAATCTTCCTGGAGTTTCTTGTTTGGGGTGGTGTCTTCTTCTTGTTTAGACTCGCCGTTCAGATGCTCAGTAAATCGGGTCACTTCTATCGTGACGAGGTCACCTTCATTGAAGCCGGACTGCGAATGCCGGCAAGCGGGTTCAACTCTGGCGATTATATCCACGGGCCGATTCTCAGTTATCTTCTGTTTGCGGCAGACAGTGTTGTCTTCGCTTTCAAGACGGTCTTCCGGCAGGTTGGAGGCGCGGACGACTTCGTTCGTTGGTATGTAGAGCACCCGGAAAGCCTGGGTGAGGCCGGGCGGCTGGTGATGTCCCTCGGAGGCGCCGCGCTGATAGTTGTGACGATGACGCTGGCTCGCAGCATATCGGGATCTTTGCATCACGCGCGAGTGGCCGCTTTGATGCTGTTGAGCATGCCGCTTTTTCATCACACATCATGGTTTATCAAGGAAGACATCTGGGCGGGATTGTTGGCAGCCGGTGCAGCAGTTGTCGCCTATCGAAGGCGATCGGCTCTATGGACTGGTCTGTTATGGGGAGCAGCAATCGCAGCGAAGTATACTGCGATCGCGCTTGGTCCTGCGCTTCTACTGATTCTGATTGAGGGGAATTATGACGTCTCCTTATGGAAGTCATGGCTGCGCAAAGGCGCCTGGCTGGCAGGGGCTTCGATTCTGGCTTTCGTAGTTCTTAATCCCTACACGTTGATCAATCTTCCTTCGTTCGTTAATCAGATTGAGGCAATCAATACACAGTACCTTCGAGGAGCGGTGCTAAGCGGCAGCGCGCCGCCTTATTTGGCAAGCCGGCTGCTTACCGAGTTCTTGCCTTTTGACATCGGTATCCTTGCCGTAGTGTCCATATGTGGCGGACTCATCTTTGCTCGTTTCAAAACAGTTCGCCATCACCTTCCGGTCTTCTTAGCCTGCGCAACTGTCATGCTTATGGTCGCTATCTCTCGAGCAGGCTTTCCACGCACGCTTGCTTTGGCGCTGCCGTGGTTGGCGGTTCTCGCAGGCGCAACATATCAGACAGGCGTCAGGTCACGATTCCGTTTCGCATTGATTCCGGCGCTGAGCGTCGCGATCCTGTTACAGGCCGCCAGTTATTACCGATATGTTACCGCCCCGCACACGGCGGAGCTTGCGAGGGCATACGTCGAAGAGACGATACCTAACGACGCTATTGTCTTAATGGAGGATGTTCATGATCACGCTACTGATTGCGCGCCCGCTCTTCGCCAAAATATTAGCGGACTGAAAGCCGAACAGGCCGATATCGAATCCAGGAACGCCGTGGGCCGGCTCAACCAGATGCGTCAATCCATCGCAAGCAAATTTCCGGCTGGCAGGTTCGAGATATTGGGCGTCAAGGATTATTCATCAGACGGAGCGGGTTATCTGAATCAAGCGGATGCGCTGATTACATGCAAGTGGCCGAGTATATTTCCTGAGAACCGCCAGGCCAACCTGCCGGACGATCCGCGATTATCTCCGATTGCTTCATATCAGCATGATCGACAACTTTTCCTCGAGGATGCCGAACGAACGGGCTTCCGGATCGCGGCCAGGTTTGAACCGACACTGGTAGCCAGATGGAGTTTTATCGATCGCCCGGATCCAAAGGTGCTTAGTCCTTTGGCTTTTATCACCAACCGGCAGGTTGTAACCGGACCCGAGATCGCGATCTACCGGCGCCCGGCCGAGCTTCGCGGGGGAAACGCCGCAACGCTTCAGCCGAAATCGAAAGACGAAGGAGAGCAGTGAGAGCAACCGTGGATTCCCAGATAACTTCTCAGCAAAGTCTGGTACGTTCCTCAGAAAGCAATCTCACCCGCCCTCCGTCGGAAGATCAGCGGGCGGCGCACGGTCCCGTCACCGCGCTGCTTAGAAGACTGCGTGTTTCTCAGCCGCTTAACTTTCTCGCGACATCGACGGTGCGGGCGATCTTGAGAGCAGCAGGCTCGCATTCTGAGATGGTGATCAAGCACCTGCACAGGGTCGGAGCGGTAAGCGATCGGCTCCCCAACGGCCGCACGTTGCGCCTATGGTCTCGCGCCGATGACTGGGTCTCCAATCAAGTCTACTGGCGGGGATGGCGGGGATATGAGCCGGAAACAGCGCCGTTGTTCTTTCGATTAGCGTCGCGCGCAAGAGTTACTCTCGATGTTGGAGCTTATGTCGGGTTCTTCACTCTGATCGCCGGGCACGCTAATCCAAACGGGCGCGTGTTCGGATTTGAGCCGCTGCCGGATGCGTATAAACGGCTACAAAGCAATGTCGAGCTGAATAAGCTTACAAATGTCGTTGCTGTTGCGAGCGCGGTGGGCGAGGTCGATGGACGCGCGGACTTCTTTTGCGCGGACACGCATATGCCGTGCAGCTCGAGCCTGTCATACGAGTTTATGCAGTCGGCAGACTCGCTCCGGAGCTTTCAAGTTCCGGTAGTCAAGCTCGACACATTCGTTCGTGAGAATGGATTGCAGGGTGTCGACTTGATGAAGATAGACACTGAGAGTACCGAGCCACAGGTTCTCAACGGGATGATTGAAACGATGAGGCGTGACCAGCCGCTCATCTTTTGTGAGGTACTGAAGGAGCGTGGCAGCGAGGAATTACTGCAGGAGATCATTCGTTCGATAAACTATCGAGCGTACCTGCTCACCCCTGAAGGTCCTGAATTGCGAGACCGTATTGAGGGACACCCCGAGTGGCTGAATTACCTGTTTACCGCTCTAAGTCCGTCTGAGGTTGCGGAACTTTAAAGGTAATAATGCGAAGCGACGATAGAATTTCAGTCTGTGCTCTGGTGCCGTATCCGCCAGACACGACACCCAGCCAAAGATTTCGAATCGAGCAGTGGATGCCTCACCTCGCGTCGCTGGGCATCTCCGTTGATCTCGTACCTTTCGCTGATGAGCCGTTGATGGAACTTCTACATCAGCCGGGCCATCGCGGCGCAAAAGCAATTGCTAATCTAAATCGATATGTCCGCCGATGTGTTGACGTCATCGGGGCACGGCGCTACGACGCGGTGCTGATCCATAGAGCAGTTGCCATTGTTGGCCCAGCCATACACGAACGCCTTCTCGCCGCGTTTGGGAAGCCGATCATCTACGATTTCGATGACGCGATATTCAAGCTGCACACAACCGAGGCCAATCGACAATTCGGCTGGCTGAAGTTTCCCGGCAAGACAGCAACCATCTGCCGAATCGCCGGCCATGTGGTCGTTGGCAACGAATGGCTCGCACAATACGCGCGCCAATACAACTCGCGCGTTACCATTATTCCTACGAGTATCGACACTGATCAGTACAGACCCGCGCACACAAACGGAGCGGATGGGAGGCTAGTCGTGGGTTGGACGGGGAGTTCAACATCACAGACCCATTTGGAGATGTTTGCGCCGCTCTTGCGCCGGCTGAAGAGCCGCCGAGATGTTGAGCTTCGGGTGATCTCAAACAGGGAGCCGGTTCTTCCGGAGGTCGACTACGTTTGGAGGCCCTGGTCTGCCGATTCGGAAGTAGAAGAACTCTCTCATTTTGACGTGGGCATGATGCCGATGCCCGACGACGAATGGGCGAAAGGAAAGTGCGCGTTGAAAGCTTTGCAGTACATGGCTATGGGAGTGCCAACAATTTGCTCGGCTGTTGGGGCGAACTGCGAAGTCATCCGGCACGGCGAGAACGGACTGCTGGCAACGTCGGAGCAGGAATGGATGGCGAATCTGGAGTCCTTGATCGACGACGCCGCGCTTCGTGGGCGGCTCGGCAGAGAGGGCCGGCGAACGGTCGAAGAGCGATACTCGATGAAAAGCTGCGCCGAGTTATTTGCGAAAGTGGTCAGGGCAGCGGTCAGCGATCAGCCGTCCGCGCTCAGCCATCAACAGTCAGCCATCAGCGCTGATCGCTGATCTCTGATGGCTGATGGCCAAGTATTGGGGAACAATGTCTTCTAGCGAGATTCAGAAACAGCTTGCCATTGATCAGCACTCGATTCAGGCTGACGAGTTTGCGAGGCGGTATCGCGAGCTGGAGGAGGATGGCTATCGCTCGTGTTTCGCGTACAGCAGAAAGCGTCTGGCAGATTTGTTGGACTCCTACCTCCCGAAGCAAGGCGGCGGTCTTAGTTTACTCGATGTGGGGTGCGGCACCGGTCATCACATGGCGAGTCTGCGGGAGCGAGGCTTCGAAGTAGCCGGAGTCGACGGCTCGGGTGAAATGCTCGACCAGGCGCGCGCGAATAATCCCGGCGCCGAGATCCGGCTGGCCGATGTCGAGGCGCTTCCATTTGCCGATCAGAGCTTTGATCTCGTGCTTTGCGTTGAGGTGCTGCGGTACTTGCCTGACTCCTCGCGCTGCATTGCGGAGTTGGCTCGCGTGTTGAAGCCCGGCGGTATTTGTCTCGCGACTGCGGCGCCTATCCTGAACCTCAACGGTTACTGGCTGGTCAACCGGGCTGCGAACCTGGTTCGGATTGGCGACCTCGTGCGGCTGAAGCAGTTCTTTACGTCGTCACGACGATTGCGAAGCGAGTTTGCCGGTGCCGGTTTCATGATGCCGTCAATTCGTGGCGTCTATCTCGGGCCGATAAACTGGGTCGAAAGATTGATCCCCAGTGCCTTGCCGCGGTTGCTCAAGGCGTGGGAGCCGGTCGACAAAACCATCGCGGACGCCCCTGTCGTCAGAGAATTCTCGAACATGTTTTTAGTCCACGGTGTAAAGGCGGAGGCCCCGTAAGCTGACCGCTGATCGCTGATCGCTGATCGCTCAACTCTAATGAATCGGGAACGCGGCGTCTTCACCATCAGCATCGACTTCGAGTTGATCTGGGGAACGCGCGACTTGTTCGGCGCCGAACAATTTCGCGCTGCCTGCGAGATCGAGCGCGAGGAAGTCGTAGAACGGCTGCTCGAGCTTTTCACGCAACTCAATGTTTCGGCTACGTGGTGCGTGCTCGGCCATCTGTTTCTGGATCACTGTCGAGAAGAAGACGGCGCAAAGCATCCGGAGATCATTCGGCCGACTCATTCGTGGTATCGAGGCGACTGGTTCGAGAACGATCCTGGCGGAAGCGAAGAGAGCGCCCCGCTTTTTCTTGGCCGCAGCCTGGTGGAAAAAATTCAATCCTGTCCGGTCACACAGGAGATTGGAAGTCACTCGTTCTCGCACGTGATCTTTGGCGATCCCGGATGTTCACGTGAGACTGCACAAAGCGAGCTGGCGGCGAGCGTTGATGCTGCGCGAGAACTCGGAATCGAAATGCGATCCTTTGCGTTTCCGCGCAACGAAGTCGGCCATCTCGATGTGCTCAAGGAATATGGCTTCGAAAATTATCGTGGGCCGGAGCGAAATTGGTACGAGGCAAGGCGTTGGCCCGGGCCGATCAAGCGGCTATGCCATCTTTGGGATGTGATGATTGCTGCGACGCCGGAAGTGGTTCTTCCCGAACGCACCGAGCACGGGCTCTGGAACATTCCCGGCTCGATGATCTACTTTCCGATGCACGGCTTGAGGCGATACATTCCGGTGTCGCGTCGAGTAAAACGAGCGATAAAGGGCTTGGATGCAGCGGCCGAGCAGAAGCGAATCTTTCATTTGTGGTTTCATCCCACCAATCTGGCGGATTCGACGGACGCAATGTTCGCCGGCCTTCGACGGATACTGGAACACGCCGAGGCGCTGAGAGCGCGCGATCGGCTCGTGATTCTTCCGATGAGCGCAGTTGCTCCTGTGTCAGCATATGACTTCGCAAACTGAAATTGCGTTAGCACCGCAGGCTGAATATTCCTGGAATGAGCAGTGCTGCCCACTGTGTACCGGCGGAGAGGCACAATTTTTGGGTCGGCGTGGCGGGAATGCTCACCGTCTTGGTTTGGGAAAGGCGAGCTCCATATATCGTTGCAGGGGCTGTGGTCTCGTGTTTCCGAATCCGATGCCTGTGCCGCTGAGGGTCACCGAACATTACGCGGATGCTGAGAAGTATTTTGCCGAACATTCATTCGATGCAAAAGTGACCGAGTGTGACAACGTTCTTGCTTCCATCGAAGAGCTCGGAATACAACGCGGCCGCCTTCTGGATATCGGGACAGGGCGAGGAGAGATGCTGAAGGCTGCGAGCGCGCGGGGTTGGGAAGCAGTCGGCCTTGAGCCTTCTCGAGATTTTGCTCAAACCGCTCGCGAGCGCTCGGGGGCGGAAGTCATTGAGGCAAGGCTGGAGGACAGACCATTTCAAACGAATTCCTTCGACGTGGTAATCCTTGGAGCGGTGCTTGAACACGTCTTCAATCCGGTCTCGTTGCTGGCCGGGATTAATTATGTTTTGAGAGTCGGCGGAATGCTTTGGCTTGATGTTCCCAACGAGGCTGGATGGTTCTACAGTCTGGGCAATCTCTATCAGCGGCTGCGAGGAAGAGACTGGGTTGTGAACCTCTCGCCCACATTTCCTCCTTATCACGTTTTCGGTTTTTCTCCTCGCTCGCTTACAAAACTCTTGGGACTGAGCGGCTTCCGGCTCATCAAGCTGAAGACTTATGCCACACCAGCAGTGATCGAAACACAGGAGTCGCCCGTACCGCCGCTAATGCGCGGGTTAGTAAGAGGGGCGCTCTTACTCAGTGCTAAACTGGGTTCGGGGACTTATGTGGACGCCTGGGCTGTCAAAAATGGAAACGGCCGTCAGCAGGCAATTTAATCTTAAGAGAGAAATATGCAAATGATTCTCGTAACCGGCGGGGCCGGATTCATAGGCTCGCATCTGGTTCGCGACCTTGTCAGACGCGGGCACGGTGTGCGCGTGCTCGATGCTTTTGTCGATCAGGTGCACGAATCCTCGTCTTGCGAATTGCCCGCTGATGTCGACGTCATACGGGCTGACGTTCGCGATCGGCGCGCGTTGGATGCCGCGCTCGACGGTGTCGAAGTAGTTTTTCATGAGGCCGCGGAGGTTGGAGTCGGCCAGTCGATGTATGAGATCGAACGCTACGTTGGCGCGAACACCTACGGAACGGCCACGCTGCTGGAGGCGCTCGTCGCTCGCCGCGGGCAGATCAAGAAACTGATCGTCGCATCTTCGATGTCGATCTACGGAGAAGGGGCTTATGTGTGCGGCGAGTGCGGGCCGGTGGCTCCAACGCTCAGGCCGATCGCGCAGCTCGAGTCGCGCGATTGGGAAATGCGATGCCCGGATTGTCACGCCGCCCTTCAATCTGTTCCGACGCCTGAAACAAAGCCTCTCGATCCGGCATCGGTCTATGCGGTCACGAAACAAGATCAGGAGCAACTCTGCATAATCACCGGTCGAGCATACGGAATACCGACGGTCGCCTTGAGGTACTTCAACGTATACGGCGCGGGGCAGGCGCTATCGAATCCCTATACGGGCGTCGCTGCTATTTTCTCGTCCAGATTGCTCAACGGGCAAAGGCCGCTCATTTTCGAAGATGGCTCTCAAAGCCGCGACTTCACGCACGTTTCCGATATCGTTCAGGCCAACTTGCTGGCGATGGAATCGGATGCCGCTGACTTTCAGTCGATCAATGTCGGGACCGGTGCCGCAACCAGCGTCGGGCGAATGGCTGAGCTGCTGGCGGAGGGGCTCGGGGTCACGATCGCGCCTGAATTTGTGAGTCGCTTCCGAGAGGGCGACATTCGTCACTGCTATGCCGACATATCTCGCGCGCGAAACTTGCTGGGTTATCAGCCGCGTGTGTCCGTCGAAGAAGGAATTCCGAAGCTGTTGGAATGGGTGCGCGCACAGCAACCGGTCGATGCAGTTGAACGCGCGACAGAGGAGCTACGGTCTCGCGGCCTGGTGAGATGAAGGACTCAGTTTATCCGAATTAGGAGACGGGGACGAGTATCCTCATTAGTTGATGCGTAACAAAATACTAGCAGCAGTTTTTGCGGTGGCAGTCGTCTGGGGATCTCTGCGTCTAGGTAACGATGTTGTCATCTCAACGAGCTTTTACCTCGCAATACTGATCGGAGTCGTTCCAGCCGCGGCGTGTGTGTGGATAATCCTGAGAAGCCACAACTCTGATCAACGGTTTCTGCTGCGAGTGTTTTTCGCAGCCCTGGGCGTGCGGTATTTGCTGGCATACATCATCAACACCCATCATCTCGAGGCAATGCTTGGGGGCGATGCGATCACCTACAACGCGTTTGGCTATGCCCTGCAGCAATCATGGCTCGGCCTGGTGGACCCTAACGCTCATTGGCTTGTCAATTATTCGAGTCCCGACCGGTCAGGATTCGGGATGTTTTACCTGGTTGCCGGTGTCTACTATTTCGCGGGTCAAAACCCGCTGGCGGTTCAATTGATCAACTGCGCGTTTGGGGCCGCCGTATGCGTCACCGGCTACCTGATCTCGATGCTCGTATACCCTAACGTTCGAGTTGCGCGATCGGTCGCGCTTATGACGGCCTTCTCGCCATCGCTGATCCTGTGGACGTCGCAGGAGTTGAAAGACGGCCCGATAGTCTTGTGCCTGTGTCTATGCATCCTGTTTACATTGAGGGTGCGCGCGAAACTCGAAGTCAAAAGCTTCATATTGCTATTGGTCTCTCTGGTCTGCCTTTACACCTTGCGGCACTACATGTCTTACATAATGTTTGCCGCGGTAGCCGGGGCGTTGCTGTTCACAACCAAACGCAAGTTCAACCTCATGCGAATGGTGCAGGGCGGGATAATGGTGGTGATCATCGGCCTGGCCTTTAGTTACTTCGGCGCGGGGGAAACCGCGAAGAAGACGCTGGATATTGAAAAGGTGCAGAGATCGCGGGAATGGAACGCAAAGGCTGCCAACAGCGGCTACGGTGGTGACGTAGACATCACCGATCCCCAGGCGGCCATCGGCTTTCTTCCACTTGGCATCCTGTACGTATTGCTCGCGCCTTTTCCATGGATGGTTACGAATCTCAGACAGTTCATAACACTTCCGGAGTTGATGGCGTGGTGGCTGCTGATGCCGATGATGTTCAAGGGGTACTGGTTCGTAGTAAAGAATCGGCTGCGTGAGTCGTTCGCGATGTGTACCTTCGTGCTCGGCTTGACCCTGGCGTTCGCGTTGTTTGAGTCGAATGCGGGCACCGCTTACAGACACAGAGCGCAGTTGTACATCTTTTTCTTTGTCTTCATGTCGATCGGCCTCGAGCTCAGGCGGGTTGCAAAGCTGGAGAGACGCTCGCGCTTGCGTGCGCCTATACCGGCGCGCGCCTTCGCGGCGAATTCGATTCCCGCGGGGCTCGCTGACAACCGGATCCTCGCTGACAACCGGATCAAGGTCCAACCTCAATGATGCTGGCAATCGGGTAAACGAGATGTGTGGAATTGCAGGTATTGCCGATTCCAAAGGCGGGCGTGTCGATGAGGCCGCGCTGCACTCAATGTGCGGCGCGATGATTCATCGAGGTCCGGACGATGACGGCTACTTTGTTCAGCCCCAGTCTGGATCGGGCTCCGGGAGCCGGTCCGGGGGCGCCGCTTCGGTTGGTCTCGGAATGCGCCGCCTGGCAATCATCGATCTTACGACTGGCAAGCAGCCCGTTCATAACGAAGATCAGAGCGTTTGGGTCGTGCAAAACGGCGAGATTTACAACTACAAGGAACTTAGAGCGGAGTTGGAAGCGAAAGGCCATAGCTTCTACACAAACAGCGATACCGAGGCGATAGTTCACGCTTATGAAGAATATGGCTGCGACGCGCCCAAGCATTTGCGCGGAATGTTTGTTTTTGCGGTGTGGGACTCGAATCGTCAGAGGCTTCTGCTTGCGCGCGATCGCGTCGGAAAGAAACCGCTGCTGTATTCAGTCGCCGCTAACAAACTGATCTTTGCTTCTGAATTTCAGGCGATACTGCGGCATCCCGATGTTTCGCGCGAAATCAACTTCGAAGCGCTCAATCACTATCTGTCGTTCATGTGCGTGCCGGCGCCGATGACGGCCTTCGCGAATATTCAAAAGCTCGAACCCGGTCACCTACTGGTTTGGGAGAACGGCGCGGTCGAGACGCGGCCGTATTGGTCGCTGGATTTTTCAAAGAAGCTGCGAATCGGAGAACAGGAAGCCGGCGAGCGCGCAGTCGAGTTGCTTCGAGACGCCGTGCGCGTTCGGTTGATGTCAGATGTTCCGCTTGGCGCGTTTCTTTCCGGTGGCATCGATTCGAGCGCGGTGGTTGGACTGATGAGTCAGTTGTCGAGTTCCCGCGTCAAGACATTCTCGATCGGGTTTGATGAGAAAGACTTCAGCGAGATTGAACACGCGCGGCGCGTCGCCAATCATTTCGGAACCGAGCATCACGAGTTTGTTGTCAGACCCGATGCTTTGGAAGTGCTGCCGACACTGGTTCGTCACTACGGCGAACCGTATGCGGATTCTTCGGCGATTCCAACTTACTACCTTTCGAAGATGACTCGCGAGCACGTGACGGTCGCATTGAGCGGCGACGGTGGCGATGAATGCTTTGGCGGCTACGAGCGATACGCCGCGATGCGCATCGCGGAGCAGTACAACAGGCTGCCAGGCATCATGCGAAATCGATTGCTTGAACCTGCGATCGGCGCGTTGCCTGAAGCTTCCAGGTCGCGGTCAACATACGGGAGAGCACGGAGGCTGCTCGGCGTTATGGGCAGGCCGCGTGGCGAGCGTTACCTTACGCTCGTGTCGGGCTTCGACGATCACTACAAAACCGAGCTATGCACACGAGACTTTCTTGCGATGAGCGCGCAGGGTTCAGTGCTGAGGGGCATGCAGCCGTGGTTCTCGGGGAACGGGGAAACGGACATCGTTGATCGAGTGATCATGGCGGACACGCACAACTATCTTCCGAATGATCTGCTGGTGAAGGTAGACATCGCGAGCATGGCGGTGTCGCTCGAGGCTCGCGCGCCGTTCCTCGATCATCACGTGATGGAATTTGCCGCAAGCCTGCCCGCGGCGTACAAGCTGCGAGGACTCACGACAAAGTATTTATTGAAACGAGCGCTCAAGGGACTGGTTCCGCGGGAGAATCTTTCGCGGCGAAAGATGGGATTTGGAGTTCCCATCGGTCATTGGCTGCGCGGCGAGTTGAAAGGGCTGCTGACGGATTCGATCTTATCTGAGAAAGCGCAAAGCCGCGGTTATTTCAACGGCGAGATGGTTCGGCATCTTGTCGATCAGCACATCGAAGGGCGTCGCGACCACTCACCTCAATTGTGGACGCTGATGATGCTCGAGTTGTGGCATCGCGAGTTTATCGATTGACAATGAATCAAATCACCAACGCACTCACAATCGATTTCGAGGATTGGTATCAAGGTCTCGAAATACCTCATACCGAGTGGGAGCAGTATGAGGATAGGGTTGCGCGAGCGGGCAGGCGAGTACTCGAGGTCCTCGATGCCGCTGGAACTCGCGCAACATTTTTTATTCTGGGGTATGTAGCCGAGCGCCATCCCGAAATCGTCCGAGAGATTGCCGAAGCCGGGCACGAAGTGGGAACTCACGGCTATTCGCACTCTTTTATCTATAGACAAACTCCAGAGGTGTTTCGGGGAGAGATGTCGAGAGCAATTGGAAAATTGGAAGATCTGACGGGCCAGCGAGTGCTTGGACACCGCGCGCCGTTCTTTTCAATAACAAACGAGTCGCTTTGGGCGCTTGAGGTCCTCGGCGAACTCGGCATTCGCTATGACTCAAGTATTTTTCCCGTGCTCAACTATCGCTACGGCATACAAGACGCGCCGCGCTGGCCTTATCAGCTGGACGACAAGGACGGCGGGTTGATCGAGTTTCCAATTTCGACGTGCCAGGTATTTGGCCGGAACGTGCCGATGGCCGGAGGCGCCTACTTTCGGATTTATCCTTATGCGCTAACGCGGCGCGCATTCAAGTCGCTCAATAATGCCGGGCATCCCGCGGTGTTCTATTTGCACCCGTGGGAGCTTGATCCGGATCACCCGCGAATCCCATTGCCCCGGAGAATTTCACTGACGCACTACATCAATCTGAACAAAACGGAGAATCGACTTCGAAGGTTGCTGAATGATTTCAACTTTGCGCCGATGAAGGAGGTGCTTGGTGTCAGTTGAGCAAAGAGTTCGCGAGCACTTTCACGCCGACGCGCGCCGTTTTGACGCGATCTACGAAGACGATAAGGGGCGATTCACCAGGTGGGTCGACGATGTATGGCGCGGCGTGGTGCGCAGGAGATTCGAGTTGACTCTTCGGTTGCTCGATCCACTTGCCGGCAAGAGCGTGCTTGATGTCGGATGCGGATCGGGACGCTACTGTATTGCTTACGCGGAGCGCGGCGCCAGTCGAATAGTTGGCGTGGACTTCGCGGCGGCGATGATTGAACTTGCCAACGATCACGCGCGCCGAACCGGCGTCGCCGATCGCTGCGAGTTTCGAGCTGGTCTGTTTCCGGATGCAGTGCCGGAAGGCACCTTCGATGCGAGCTCGGCGATGGGTTTCTTTGATTATGTGAGCGAGCCCGTGCCGATTATCTCGCGAATGCGCGAGATGACCAGATCAACGATGATCATGAGCTTTCCGAAGTCGGGTGAATGGCGAGCCCCGATTCGCCGCATCAGGTTTCTTGTAAGCGGATGTCCGCTGTTTTTGTACTCGGAAGCAAAGGTGAGAAGCATACTCGCGGACGCGAAAGTGAATGAGTACGAATGGATCGAGCTCGATCGCGACTACATCGTGGCCGCGCACTTGTGAGACATGACTAACAACGAACCACTCAGAGTACTTCATATCATCACGAGGCTGATCGTCGGCGGCGCGCAGGAGAATACTCTGCTTTCCGTTGAGGGTCTGGACAAGCTTTCCGAATATGAAGTCACGCTGGTCACGGGAGTGGATAATGGTCCCGAAGGCGACCTGCTCGAACGCGCGCGCCGAACGACACGGCTGATAGTCATGCCCGAGCTTGGCCGCAGCATAAGCCCGTTTGCCGATCTCAAGGCGTTTTGGAAGCTCTATCGGCTGATTCGTAACGGCCGATATCACATAGTCCACACGCATTCGTCGAAGGCCGGTGTGCTTGGACGCATTGCGGCTAAGCTCGCGGGCACTCCGATCATCGTGCATACGCTGCACAGTCTGGTCTTCCACGAGTATCAGCCGTGGGTCGTGAATCGCTTGTGGCGGGCGGTGAAGAAGTTTTGCGCTCCGATGACCGCTCATTTCATCAGCGTTTCTGAAATCATCAGCCAAAAAGCTATCGCCGCGGGTATCGATCGCTCTGAAAAGTTCACGACGGTCTACAGCGGCATGGAACTCGACTGGTTTCTGAAGGCAGAAGCGGATCCGATTGCGGTGCGGCGCGAGTTCGGCATAGCGGATGAGGCGCTGGTGGTTGGGAAGATCGCTCGATTGTTTTCGCTCAAGGGGCACGATCAATTGATGGATGCTGCGCCGGCCATCGTCAAGCGTCACCCGGACGTTCGGTTCTTCCTGGTTGGCGACGGCGTGCTCTATGAGCACCTGCGAAAACGCGCCCTGGATGCTGGTATACTCGAAAACTTCGTTTTCGCGGGGCTTATCCCGCGAGAGCGGATTCCGGAGATGCTTTCGGCGATGGACGTGCTGGTGCACACATCTCTGCGGGAAGGACTCGCACGCGTGCTTCCACAGGCGCTTGCAATGGGAAAGCCTTGCGTGTCGTTCGACATTGATGGCGCGCCTGAAGTTGTGATTCCGGATGAGACTGGTTATCTCGTTCGGCCCGGCGACTCGGAGGGCCTGGCGAATGCGGTCTCGCTTTTGCTCGATGATCCGGAGTTGCGCATTCGCATGGGAGAAGCAGGGAAGCGGAAGGTGGATCCCGCGTTCCGCGCCGAGACGATGGTCAATGAGATTTCGAACGTCTACAAAAAATTGGTGAAGAAACATTTTCTCAGACTGGAACGATTCGAAAAACGCCGGCGCAAACCTCCGGCTGGCGCGGAAGCGTTTATGACTGAGCCTCAGGCAGGGCAGCTTGATTCAGGGTTTGAAAGGAAATACTTATGAAGATACTGATAACAGGCGGAGCCGGATTCATCGGCTCGCATTTAGCCGAGCTGCTTCTTGCGCGCGGCGACGAAGTGCACATACTAGACGATCTTTCGACGGGGTCAATTGAGAACATCGCGTTGATCAAGAAACATCCGAATCTCACTTATCACATCGACACGATTCGAAACTACAAGTTGACGGCGGAACTGGTCGATATGTGCGACATCATCTATCACCTGGCGGCCGCGGTTGGCGTCAAGCTAATCGTCGACAGCCCGGTTAACACGATCGAGACCAACATCCGTGGAACCGATATCGTGCTCAGCCTTGCCGCGAAGAAAAAGAAACGCGTTCTGATCACATCCACATCGGAAGTCTACGGCAAGCGCAACGCTATACCCTTTAATGAGGATGATGATCTGGTGTTGGGGCCGACCAACAAGGGCCGCTGGAGTTATGCATGCTCGAAGGCGATCGATGAGTTCCTGGCAATAGCCTACTGGAAAGAGAAGCGAGTTCCGACGGTTATCGTTCGTTTGTTCAATACAGTTGGTCCCAGGCAGACCGGGCGATACGGCATGGTTATCCCGAATTTTGTTCAACAGGCGCTCCTCGGGCAGGACATCACGATATACGGCGACGGGACGCAGACGAGGTGCTTTACGCATGTCTCTGATGTTGTGAAAGCTTTGATCAGAGTCGCCGAACATCCGAATGCGGTCGGCGAGGTGTATAACATCGGGAGCGATCAGGAGACCACAATTCTGGCGCTTGCCGAACAGATTCGGCGAATGACTGAATCGGATTCGCAAATCGTATTCGTGCCCTACGATCAGGCGTACGAGGCCGGCTTCGAGGATATGATGCGGCGCGTGCCGGATATTTCCAAGATCCGGAATCTGATCGACTATCACCCGACAATCAACCTCGACGGTATTTTGTCGAGCATCATTGAATATCACCGAGTCAAGATGGTTGGTGAACTCGGGATACCGGCTAGCAGTCTCGTGTTTCAGTCGGAAGGTTCCCTTCCGAGCTAGCTGACGCGCGTTGAAAAGAAAAATAGGTTGTTATGAGAATCCTCACAGTTAGTCTTTGCACTTTGCTGCTGGGCATCGTTCTCACCGTGATTGTCCGGAATGCTTCGCGCAGGATGGGATTAGTAGCCAAGCCGCGCGACGACCGATGGCACAAAACACCCACCCCGATGCTGGGCGGCGCAGCAATTTACCTTGCGTTCCTGGCGGCGTTCATCGTCTTCGCTCCAAAAGGACAAAACGCATACGCGATCCTGCTCGGCGGTTCGCTGTTGTTTGTGGTCGGCTTCATTGATGATGTCGTAACCATAAAACCGTATGCGAAGCTCGTCGCCCAATTGATCGCGGCATCGATCGTAGTTTCCTTCGGGATGCATCTCCCGTGGGTCGAGTATCAATGGATCAACGATGTGCTGACGATCTTCTGGCTGGTCGGAATAACCAACGCCATCAACCTCTTGGATAATATGGATGGGCTCGCCGGAGGCGTGTCGGTCATATCGTGCGCTTTCCTGACGATCACCTTCCTGATGAATGGGCAGTCGATCGAAGCGATATTTCCGGCAATGCTGGGATCGGCGGTCTTGGGATTTTTGTTTTTCAACTTCAACCCGGCATCGATCTTCATGGGGGATTCCGGCTCGATGTTTCTCGGCTTTGTTCTCAGCGCGACCGCACTGCTTGCGGATACGGGCCGCTTTCGCAGTCTGACCTCGATCCTGGTCACACCGGTTTTGATATTGATGATCCCAATCTTCGACACCTGTATGGTGACGATCACGCGGAGGCTTTCGGGGCGGCCGATTTCGCAGGGAGGGCGCGATCACACTTCGCACAGACTGGTTGCACTCGGCGTATCCGAAAGGCGTGCGGTGGTGATGCTGTATTTATTCGCCGCTGTTTCAGGAACTCTGGCTTTGCTGGTAAGGGTGCTCGAAACGTCACTGGTGTTGTTGTTGGTTCCGGCGTTCGCGTTGGGCGTGATCTTTCTCGGACTCTATCTGGGCAAGGTGCGAATCTACCAGGACGACGAGCAGGCTGCCGGATTCAAGCTGATCAATGCGATCGCAAACTTTTCCTACAAGCGCCGTATTTTTGAGGTCCTGTTGGATGTCACGCTCGTCGCCCTGGCGTACTACGGCGCCTACGTGCTGCGTTGGGACGGGCGCCTTCCGGATGAACAACTCGCCATCTTTCTAAGGACACTTCCGCTGTTGATCATAATTGAGATGTCAGCATTCCTATTCGGCGGAGTCTACAGAGGCCTATGGCATCACGCCGCGATCGATGATCTGTTGGTTATTGTAAAGTCGGTACTGTCGGGAGCAGCGGTGAGCGCGGTGGTTGTGTTTGGCGCTTATTGGTTTCGCGGTCCGTCGCGGGCGGTGTTTTTGTTGAACCTTCTTCTGCTTCTGGTTTTCACAACCGCGAGCCGCATTTCATTCAGGCTCCTGCGAGTCCTGATCGTTGGAAGCGGAAAGACACGAGCGGGAGCCCAACCCGTCTTGATTTACGGAGCGGGGGAAGGCGGCGAGCTTCTCATTCGCGAGATCATGAACAATCCGGATCATCGCTACGCGCCAGTCGGGTTCATCGATGATGACGGGCGGAAAGCCGGCAAGCGTATGTACGGCTATCGCATCTTCGACAGCACGGAGCTACCCAATCTCATTCGCGCATACGGAATAAGCGAGGTGTTGATCTCGAGCTTCAAAGTCCCCGAAGCCAAACTCGATGGCCTCAGACGTATGGGTGTAGTGCTTAAGAAGCTGTCGGTAAGAATTGACTGACACCTTGCTCTCGGCAAGGATGTATTTGGAGATGATATGAAACTCACAGCAGGAACATTTACATTGGCTCTAATTCTTCTGGTTGGCGCGTCAGTCGCAGGCGCGCAGTCAACCATCGTAACGATCACAGTCGGGCCCTCGCAAATTGGACAGGTCAAGACATCTCAAGGAATCACAACTCGGATAATCTTCCCTGAGGCTGTCAGAGATATCGTATGCGGAGACCTTTACGATCCGGCAAGCGGGAAGGGAAGCTTCGTGATTCAGCGCATCGATAACGACGTCTTCCTGAAACCAGTCGTGTCAAAAGGGCTGAGCAACTTGTTCGTCAAAACAGGCGAAAAGGGCGAGCACACCTATAGCTTTGATCTGCAGATAGTGCCGCTTGAGCAGGCTCATCGAGTGGTCAATGTTGCCGATTCAGGTGCGCACCCGCAGGCGGCGCCGGGCGGTACGGACGTTACTGAAGCAGCCAGGAAAATCCTTGCCGTTGCCGAGCAGAAGGCTAATGAGACCATTGGCAACGCTCGACAACAAGCCGATCGGCTGACGGCGCAAGCCAATCAACAGGCATCAGACCTCTATGCTAAAGCGCTCCAGCGCGCCGAAGAAGTCGATCGACAGAGCGCGAATCGCGCCAGGCAGGAAATGGAAGACCGCTTTGTGCGCGCGATGATCCAGGGCGTTCGCGAGGTCAAGAGCGTCGATTCATTTGTGGTTGCGAGAAAGGTGAGTCTGGCGTTAGACCCGCGCATGCTGAGTTTCGACGAAAAGTCGTACCTGAGATATACGATCAAGAATTCCGGTGACAAGGATTTCGCGTTCAACGGACTCGCGCTCGAGCGACGCTCGGGTAAGGACACGTTCGTGATCCCGGCAAAAGTCATTCAGGGCCGGGTTGAAAACAAACTTGGACCCGGCGAAGTGATCATGGGAATCATCGTGTTCGATTCCAGGGAAGTCGGGAATGAGGATAAGCTCACACTCTATGTGCGTGGTGAAGACAACACTCAGCTCGCTCGGCTGACCATTCGATAGCGCCGGCGGCCAGCTCCAGGTTTTCAGCCATGCTACCTAAATAGGTAATTCCACTGTATTTTGCAGTAAGAAAGTAGTTGACTTTCGAGGATACTTTTCGTAGGCTTTAGACCTCAAGGATCGAAATTGTGGTCATCCTTCGAGGAACACTGGAGGCAATATGAGGACAGGCAGGAAAAATCAAAAAGCATGGATAGGCGCACTCCTATCTCTGTCGTTGGTGACTAGTTTCTCGCTGAACTCTTTGGCGGCTGGTAGCGCGACTGCTGAGGAAATAACAGACAGCTTGCTCGTCACTCAAGCGCTGACGGGTGCTCTAACCACTCATGGTCCCGTTCTTGTGAATGGGAACGATGCCAAGACCGGAGCGACCGTGGCGGACGGCAGCGTTATTCAGACGCGAACCGGTGGTCACGCGGTGATCGACCTCGGGACGCCCGGCCGTGTGGAGCTTGATCCGATCACAGCGATTACGCTGAACTGGACCAGCAATTCCGTTCAGGCATCGCTCGACAAATGCGGCCAGGGAGTAACCCTTGTGCTGCCCGCGGGCGTGAGCGGTTTGGTCAGGATCCTCAACATGACCGACGTCGGAGTCTTGAAGAAAGATCGCGAAGTCGATGTCAAGGTTTTCAAGGGTGAGGCTCTCGTGAAGTACGGCCAGGGCAAAGAGAAGATCGTCAAGGCGGGAGACCATAAAGAGTTCGACAATGCTATCGAGGTGATTGCGACGGGAGACGCCGTCGTCAAGGTGTACTGCCTCGAAGACAATTATCCGCTTCTGCTTTGGGCAGGTCTGGCCGCTATTGCTATTCCAGCTCGCGAACTTATCGGAGGCGGTGAGACGCCGCCCGTGCTGAGCGTCCTCAACCCGTAGAGATTCATCAGTCGCCTGGTGATCAGAATGAACTAGCCCGCACCCCGGCGTGAAAACAATGCCGGGGTGCTGTGTTATAAAGCACTGACGGGCGGTTCGGAGCCTGGATCAATCGACTCCCAAACTGTGATGAAAGACGCATCGACACCGAAACAATCCAACACCGCGAAAGGCCGGCTTGTCGGGGATCTGCTCGCGGGGTCATGGCGCAATTCGACGCCCTCGCTCTCGGGCGATGAGTTGGAGAGGATCGCGCCGCTCCTTCTGAGATCGGGCGCGGCCGGGTTGGCCTGGTGCGCTGTACGTGGTTCAGATCTTAGCGGCTCACCTTTTGCGGATTTGTTTCAGGCAGCCTATCGCATGCAGTCACTTCAATCGGCCCTTCACGAACGCAGTTTGAAGAAAGTAATCCCGGCGTTGCGTTCAGCCGGTGTCGACCCGCTGCTGGTGAAAGGGTGGGCAATTGCCCGGCTTTATCCCGAGCCCGGCATGCGGCCTTATATCGATCTCGATCTTTGTGTGCTGCCCGGCGATTACTCGCGCGCCGCGGAAGCCCTAAAGAGTCCGGAATGCCAGGACTGCAATGTTGACCTTCACAAGGGGTTCGGTAAGTTTTATGACCGAAGAACCGATGACATCTTTGCTCGGTCCAGATTGGTCAAGCTCGACGATGTGGATATACGAGTTCTGGGCGCTGAGGACGACCTGCGGTTCCTCTGCATGCACCTGCTTCGGCACGGCGCAATGTTTCCAATCTGGCTTTGCGATATAGCCGTCTTGCTCGAGCGGCGTGGGGATAACTTCGATTGGGATCGATGCCTGTCGGGTTCGCGGCGGGAGTCGGATTGGGTCGCTTGCGCAATTGGACTCGCTAACCAGGTTCTCGGAGTGGACATCGAAGGGTCGCCGGTGATGAGCCGCGCTGAGAGTCTTCCTCGGTGGCTGTTGCCGGCGGTGCTGGAACAGTGGGGATCGACAGCTCAGTCGAGAGGGCAACTCGCTCCGCTTTTGAATAGCCCGCGAACAATCGTGAGAGAACTCCTTAGAGAGCTTCCTCATCATTGGCCAAACCCAATCGAAGCAAGCATCGCGCTTAGAGCGCCGTTCAACCGAGCGCCGCGGCTTCCTCTTCAGATTGGCCATGTGATTTCACGCGCCGCGACGCTGTTGATGGATCTCTTTAGATTGCAGCAGACGGGGATCCAACAAAAGGGTTGATATGGAAATGCTGTTGCTCGTTGCCAGACTCGTGCTTGCGCTGATCTTCGTCGTCGCGGGAATCGCGAAGGCGGCGGACCTCGCCGGCTCGCGCAGGGCCGTTCGGAGCTTCGGCGTTCCTGAAAGACTGGCAGCGCCGTTGGGACTAAGCCTGCCGTTCTTCGAAATCCTGATTGCTGTAGCTTTGATACCGCTGAATTCAGCGTGGGCGGGTGCGATCGCCGCTCTCGCGGTACTGCTGATCTTCACTATCGGAATTGCCGTCAATCTGGCGCGAGGAAATTCGCCTGACTGTCACTGCTTCGGGCAACTGCACTCGGAGCCGGTCGGGTGGTCCACCTTAACGAGGAACATCGTGCTGATCGCGGTGGCCGGATTCATAGCGGTTCAGGGAAAAGACGGCGCGGGCTTGAGCGCGCTCGGCTGGCTCGGCGATTTGAAGACCGGCGAGGTCGTCAGCCTTGTTTCCAGTCTCACGGCCGTTGCGTTGCTCGCAATTACTTTTGTTTATCTGCGGCGCGTTTTAAGTCAACACGCCACGATCCTCGAAAGAATCGATGCGATGAAGAAAGTCATCGATGAGGATTACGCGGAACCGCCGGTTTTACGAAAAGACGCGGAGGCGCCGGCGCAGGGGCTTACCATCGGGGCAGTGGCGCCGAGTTTCACACTCGCGACGATAGAAGGAGAGCAGGTCTCGCTGGACGACCTCGTGGGCCTTGGCAAGTCAGTGTTGTTGCTCTTCGTGAGTCCGAACTGTCATCCGTGTGAGACGTTGTTGCCGGTCGTCAAGACCTGGGAACAAGAATACGCTAACCAGATGACCATTGCGCTTCTGAGCAAAGGCGCACTAAAGGACAATCGGGAACGAGTCGCGAAGTACGGAGCCGGCAATTTGCTTTTGCAGGGCGAGCACTCAGTGGCGGAGGCCTATCAAGCCAAATGGACGCCCGCGGCCGTCTTTGTCAGTCGTTATGGAAGAATCGCCAGCCAGGTTGCTTACGGGGATGAGGCGATCCGCGCGATGGTCACCGAAACCGTTGGCAGGGATGCGCGCGCGAGCGCCGGCAACGGATCAAAGCCACACGGGCGCGGGCCTCAAATTGCGAGAGAGTCTTCGTTGCGAGTTGGCGATCCTGCGCCGGATTTTTCGATTGTCGACCTTCAGGATCGAGCGGTCGGAAACAAGGATTTGCTAGGCCGGGATACTTTGCTTTTATTCTGGGATCCGGCATGTCCGTTTTGCCGTGGCTTGTCCGAGGATGTAACGCGCTGGGAGGAGAAACCGCCGAAGGGCGCCCCCCGGCTCGTATTCGTTGCTTCGGGTGACGCGGACGCAATCGAGGAAGCGAGCAGGAATTTCAAGTCTCGATTCCTGCACGATCGCGAACACGAAGTGGCCCCGCTATTCGGCACGGGTTCGGTCCCGTCCGCGGTGCTGATCGACCGCGACGGCAGAATCGCTTCAATCGTGGAGGTTGGATCTCCTGGTGTTCTGGCGCTTGCCGGAGCCCGAAAAGTGGAACTGCCGATAGCATCCAGTTTTTGACGACACGATGAATTGCGCTTGAATGCAACTGATGTCATATATGCTTGTGATTTGAAGGAGAATGAAACACCGGTGATTGAAACAAACGGGATCAAATGTGCGCTTGAAGGAACACTCGCTGGTAGCAAACAACAAGGCTTTGCATCAACAAAGGAGAACGCATGAAGAAGACGACAGAGACACCTCTCGCTCTTGCTCGTAATGAAGAATTGGTTATCCAGGACTTGCCGGACGAGGTTCTGGTATATGACCTCAAGAGTCACAAGGCACACTGCCTCAACAAGACGGCGGCCTTCATCTGGAAAAATTGCGACGGCCAAAAAACGGCCGAACAAATCGCAAAGATGATGGAAGCGGAGTGGAGCACTCCGGTCACCGAAGACGCGGTCTGGTTCGCCTTAAACAAACTCAGCAAGGCCGAGCTCTTGCAGGAACGGATCGTGTTGCCTGAAGCAAGTGCCGGCATGACACGCCGGAGCGCGGTGCGGCGTCTGGGATTTGGAGCCTTGCTTGCGGTTCCGGTTGTCATGTCAATCGTGACGCCGACGCCGGCGGCGGCGGCTTCGGTGCCTCAGGAATGCTTAGCTTGCTCCATATTCGGATCTGGATCTGGAAGGGCGAATACCTGTCCACCGATATGTGGTGCGCTTATTGGTGTCTGCTACAACAATTCCAGTTGCAATGGTATAGGCGGACAGTTTCCACCTGCTACATGTGTAAACTGCTTCACTAATAATCCCACCAGCAGCAGTTGGCGCGTTGTGTAGCGGTCTTCCGATCTTCGTGAGTTTGAGCATGCCTCTCCTGAAATAAGCGGCGCGAGGTTCTCGCGCCGCGCGACCGAAACGAGATGGCTGCGGCTGTGGGGAGAATTGGATCGTGCCTCGGGTTGGTGCAGAAGAGTTCTGTGTAGATTTCTTTGGCAATCCCGATCCACGTCGATAGAGGAAGTTTCATGCAATTCTTCGAGGATCTTGGCTCGTTAGTTGAGCAGCGCTGGAGAGACCAGAATTATGACGATGACGTCTTTCCCGAGATCGCATTAGAAGCGCTGTCTGAAGCCAATCCAAACAAGCACGTCGATCCCTGGGATATCATTCGCTGGCTCAACAAGACCCCACAGTTGCCCGAGCAGCGCGATGCCGATGGGAACTTCGGCAATCCTCCCATCACGTTGTATAACGGACCGAGGTTTTACATCGACGTCTATTACTGGCTGGATGGAACTACCAGCATCCACCAACACTCGTTTTGCGGCGCGTTTCAGGTTCTCCTCGGTTCCAGCCTCCTTAGTCAATACGCCTTCGAAGAGAATCGAAGAATCGATGATCATCTTAAGACGGGCCGGATAATCTTAAACAGCGTCGAGTTGTTGGAATCGGGAGATGTTCGCGAAATACTGCCGGGGAAACAATACATCCACTCCTTGTTTCATCTTGATCGCCCCTCGGCGAGCATCATCATCAGGACACAGCAAACCCTGAGCGGGTTTCCTCAATACAATTACCTCAAGCCCTACTTCGCGATGGACCCGTTCTTCAAATCAGTCGCTACGACAAAGCGGGTCCGGGGCGCGTCGCTTCTTCTGAGCATGAATCATCCGGATGCCGATGAGATGATCGGTGAGCTGCTGTCCTCGTCCGACTTTCAAACCGCTTTTCCTGTGATCGAACTCCTCTATGATCGGCTTGCAAATAATCCGATCGAGAAGGCGTTTGGCGTATCAACTGGAGAGGAGCGATTTGAAGCGCTTCTCGCGATAGCTCGCCGGCGCCACGGCGAACTCGTGGACCTGATCCTTCCGGTCATCGATGAGGGACGGAGACAAAATCACATCGTTTACCGGCGCGGACAGGTTACCGGCAACGATCATCGATTCTTCCTTGCGTTGCTGCTTAATGTGCCTGAGAGATCAAAGGTCCTCGATCTTGTGAGACAGCGGTTTCCGGAAAAGGACCCGGTCGATACCATCACTGAGTGGGTGGAAGAGCTGGCCAGCATGCGAGCCGCTGGTTCCCACGAGTCGAATGTGTTGGGCATTGAGAATTTCGACGAGGACTACCTGTTTGTATTTCAGAGCCTGCTCGAAGGATTGACTCTCGAACAAACAAAGAAAGCGTTTGCCGAAGAGCTTCCGCCCGAGGACGCTCAAAACCTCGAGGGCAAAGTAGAGAAGCTCTACAGCGACATTCGCAATTCGATGCTGTTCAAGTCGATCTTTCTCGACGCGGCGCTCCCGGCACCCGCTGAACGCTCGCTGGCTGTCTGAGTTCATCGGTATCCGTCCGATCTGCGATCACCCTCAGACGTGAATCCACAATCATTTGATCCCAAGCGTATTCCTCGACCTCATCAATTGACTCTTTCGAATAACACGAAACCCATCCTTCCTCTGCTGGCCCTGGCAATCTCGGGAGTTCTTTTCGGTCTTCATTTTTTTGTGGGCGGCGGATACGAGAGGCTGCTGACTGATAGCGAGGCGTATCTCTACATTGCGCAAGGCGGACACATCGGAGCTCCGTACAATGTGCGTTTCTTCGGGCCATTTGCGGCATCCGCGATCTCCCGGGTCTTCGGCATCTCGGCTCTCGCGGCATTCCATATACTGACGCCGTTGGTGCTGATTGCTTCATTGATATTGCTGGGACGTTTGCTCAAGCGGCGAGGAGGGTCCGTTGAGTTTCAAGCGGCGGTTCTGCTGGCATTAGGGTGCGCGCTTGCGGCTACGTTTGGCTACATACCGGTGATGGTTGATCCGTTGCTGCTTGTTCTGACGTGCCTGACGCTTGTGGCGCTCGAGAGTGATTACCTAATTGCCGCAATCGCCTGCGCGACCTTAGGCGCACTGACGAAAGAATACGGGCTTTTCCTCGCGTTGATCGTTTTTCTGGTTGCCTATCGAAATGGCCGGCGCAAGCTTGCGTTGATTGGAATCCTGTTACCCGCGGGGTTGATGTTAGCCGTTATGATACTGAACCGATCAGGCTCAACGAGCTTCAACGTAGCGGATTGGCCGAGATTTGTTTCAGCGATGTTTGGCTACCATCCTTCGCTGGTCCGTTTTCGCGGATGGGCCGACTATCTCAAAATTCAATATATGTGGTCGTGGTCGGTGCTCTGGCCGATTATGGTGATTGCCGCCGCGGGAGTTGTCTCAAGCCTTCGGGACCGCATCAGGATGACCGCCTCGCAAATCGGATTCGCGGTGATGCTGGTGGCGATGCCGTTGCTGCTTCTTGGCGACTGGGGACGGTCTCTGCTGATCGCCGTTCCGTTTGCAGTGATCGCCGCCGCCGCTGATCCGTTGGCGAGGGATCGCTACTTCATTTTTCTTTTCGCACTCGGCGGACTATCTACGGCGCTTGCGCGTCCGTTTCACAGCACACCGCGGCCGCCCACCGCGCTCACGCTTGCGATGACCGCGATCAGCGCCGCTGCCTCGCTGATGATCGCAATCAGGATATTGAGATTCTCCGCGTCGAAAACCAAATCGCTCGATCCGGCGATGGACATGCGCTCCCACGAGGCCGCACTCCCCTGATTGATTCGAGCTCACTCGTTGACAGCAAAGCACAGCCGCTCCTCTCGTGTTTCGGGAATCTCGCGAGCGGTGCTTATTCTGTATTTCACTTCACTCGTTCTGTTGCCGTGGACCTGGTTTCCGCCGTTCCCCTGGCTTCACGAGCACGCTCAGTGGAGCGACGTGGTGTGCGCCGCGGCCGCAATCGCGTGGTTGATTGAGCGGTGGCAGCTCGGTAATTGGCCGCGGTTCGAGCCCTTTCACATTGCGCTCGCGTCTTACTTCTTATTTGCCTGCCTTTCTCTAGTCTTCGCGTCGCCAAATCCGGTAAGCGGGCTCCCCAAGCTCGTGGGTATCGGCGAACTTTGCGCGCTAGCCTTCATTACATCCGACCTCGTATCGAGACCCGGTATGTCGCGTGGTATTGGACGCGCGATCGCCGTCAGCGCTCTGGTTATGGCCACGGCCGCTGCTGCGGGTCTGGCACTTTTTTATTTTGGGATCGGCTCGCAACTGATTGGCATCTACGGCGAGCTTGAGCCCTCACCCTGGTACGCACGGGTTCAAGCCGGCACACACAATCCGAATTTGCTCGCGAGCTTTTGTATTTTTGCGGCCGCGGTTGTTGCGCGGCGTGATTCACAATTGCCTGTCGGGTTGCGGCGAGTAACCCTCGCCGCATTATGGATCACGGTGCTTTTTACTTTCTCGCGAGGCATCCTGGGGTTTGTGTTAGCGGCAGTGATTCGCAACGCCACCACTCCATTGCGTCGAAGGTTAGCCGTTTCTGCCGCCGTGGTGTTCTTGCTTCTGATTGTTTCGGCAACCTTCTGGAAACCAAACCTCGATCCCACCCATCCATTCGACACTCATATCGAGCAAGTTGCTTCGACTCGTTTCCAGGCAGCAACATCCTCTTTGATCTCGCTAACAACTCATCCAATGTTCGGCACTGGCCTGGGCACACATCCAGGCGTTGCTCGAGGGCTTCCGTTTGATGCTCACTTGACTCCTGTGAACATTGCGGGCACGCTCGGGCTCCCGGCGCTCATCGCATTTGCTTTCTTGATTGCGGCGCTGTGGATGAGGCGGTCTCGCCCGGCTGATCTGGCCGTTTGGGGAGGACTCGCCGGACTTGCATTGGATGGGCTCGCGCAGGACATCGAAGACTTTCGTCACGTGTGGGTGATGATTGGACTTGCTGATTCCGACTCGCAGACTGAGCGATCGGACGTCGAACCCGCGGCGAATAACTCGGTCCGCTCCCTCCGTTAGCTTCCCGCCTGAAAACCCGCCGACAGACCTGGCCTCCGTTACCAGAGAGAATAAAGGAGTCACCGTCACGGTGACTCGGATACTTTTATCCCTGGAATATCACCGAACTGAGCGCAATCCTCTTTACAATCCCCATTGAAGGCGATAGATTTTCGACCTTTGAAAATTCCGTTTCGGCCCGAACGGTTACCGCTTGAACTGTGAAAAGGTGATGCTATGCCGGAAGATCAGCCACTTTCGACAAAAGATCTCTTCCTGCTGATGGCCGGGCTGTGCAAGCTCAAGCAGCCTCCGGACGAGTCGCTATCGGCTGAGAAATACTGGCGCGACAATGGCTCTCTGCGGGGATCGGATTGGAACTGGGCCTGGTTCCTCAGTCCCGAACAAGCCTGGAATGGTGTGCCTCATCGCGACTGGCTGATTGCCAACCTTGTGAACAATCTCACCGGCGGCACACAGGACTTTAGCGCGATATCCGAACCGATGCTGGCCTCGATGGATGTGCTTACCAACGAGTTCAAGCCGCGCATGGCGAATGCCACTGATGCCATCAAGGAGCTTCTCGTTTCCAAGGCCGGCTACGATCGAAGTTTTCTGACTACTCTATCGCTGGGCCTATCCAAACAAACAAGCGGCCGCAATGAAGCATTCGTGCTGGGCGCGGGCATGAGGCGGCGCACTCGTGTCTGGAAAGAAGTGAACAATGACGACGTTCAGGCGGACGTTGAATTCTTTGTGCCGTTCTACGTTCTTCCCGGTGCGGTTGAAGACTCGCGATTCCCCGTTCGCTCGATCTCGGCGGGTATCGCCATAACCAGGACCGATGACAGACCGATCGGCAAGGACGAGAACGGAAGAGAGCTTGCCGGGGTTCGCTTCAACTTTCGCATCCCGTTCACCCCGCGAATGAACGGGTCCGAGCTCGAGACACTTTTCGATGAGCCCGTTATCAAGGTAGAAAAGAGAAAACTGATGGCTCGCGGCGTGGAGCCGGCGGACTGGGTTGACTTCGATGGGTGGGAGGGGTTTGTCGAAACGTTTTGCGACTCGGGGGCCGGAGCAGAACTGTTGAATGCGCCCATTGGCCCGATTCTGCTCGAAAAAGTTTCCGGCAAAGAGAGCATAAAGGACCTCATTCTTAAGAAGTCGAAGCGAGCGGAACTCAAACAGGATCTCAAGGACGTAGAAAAAGAGCTTGATGACACGGTGGAGCTTCTGAAGGGGCTTGTGAAGGACTGGAAGGTCCCGGACACGAGTGACCCTGAAGACGTCACGCCACATTCCAGCGAACGCAAACTGGGTGGATTGCTTGAATCGCTCGGCCTGCTGAGTGCAAAGGGCGCCAAATACACCTTCAAGAAACCAAAAGATCTGACGGTCTGGCATGTTCTCAACCGGCTGTTCGACGAATTGGACGGCTTCCCGCTCTACATCAAGGGCGTTGACGCTAAAACCGATAAGGGAACCCGCATCGCAATTACTCTCGCGTCGCAGGCACATGAGACCGATACCACAAAACACTACTTCGGGCTTGCGGGCATGGCCTACAACATCCCGGTCAAGACTGTGTCAGACGATGAAGCTGCCAAGGAAGAAGACGCCAATACCGCGACAGTCGTCCTCGACAAAGGCAGCTTCACCGAAGAGGAAAGTATTCTGATCGGCCACGAGGAGGAAGAGGAAGAAGAGGAGGAACAAGAGGAAGAAACACCAGCCCCGATCGAGACGAAGGCCGAAGAAAAGAAAAAGAAGAAGAGCACACTCGAGATTCGATTGCAGCTCGGCAAGTGGTTTGAAGGCGAGACGCTCGAGGACAACTGGTTTCGCCGCCTGCTGCCGCCGATTCAACTCACCGAGAAGGCCGGATGGAAGCGGCGCGTTCCGCTTCCGGGCATTCGGCTGATGCCGATTCAGCGCATTACCGATAAGAGTACCGGAGCGGCGAAGTACGGGCTGGCCCTGCGAGGTGATCTGTTGAGCCTGGGGTTTGACTTTACGGGGACCACCAAAGACGGGCTCACGTTCCTGAAGGCGAAGAAGGGTCCGCTCGCCTACTTCGGTTTGGGGGCAGTTGAGACGCGCCTCGCTCTTTTGTTTTCCGCTGACCGTGTCGCCTTTGGCGTGGGTATCAAGCTCAGAGATCTGCGACTCTCGTTCGGTCCGAAAGAAAAAGAAAAAGAGAATGACAAGGAGGGAGCGGGCGACGACATTATCGCCGGGTTACAAGACCTGCTGGCCGATGATTGGGTCGTAGTCGCTGAGCCTCCGAAGCCTGAGGAAATAAAACCGCGGACCCGGCTCTATGCGAAGAAGAAGGACAAGTTCTCAATCTCGGTGGGCTATCTTTCTCCGCTGACTGATGGCAGCCACGGCACGCTCGACATCCAGCTTTATGATGAAAAAGGCAAGCGCGCCGGTATGGTTTGGATTCCGATTGAGCGCCGCTACAAAGCGGTATATGTGAAGCACATCGGCATCGGACTGAAAGGAGTCGAGAACGTCGAGTTGAGCAAGGGGCTACCCGACAGCGCGAAGCTGACCATTGCGCTCACCGGCGGTCTGAGGTTCCCGATCTTTGAGCTGGGTTTTATCGGAGCGAAACTCAGTTTTCCGTTTAGAGAGCCGCGCAGCGCCGAGTTCAGCCTCGATGGACTGGATGTTTCGCTCAAGCTCGGCCCGGCCGTAATCTCCGGCAGTTTCCTCAGAAGCGGCCTGCAGTACGGCGGCAGCCTCACGATTGAGCTGCCGAAGTTTTCAATCACAGCGATGGGGTTCTATGGCAGCGTGCCGGTCCTTGACCTGCCGGCGAAGACCGAGGTCATCGGGTCGTTGAAAGCCGGGCTCGTGCACAAAGACCTGCTGGCCGCACTGAAAGAGAAAAAGATCACACCTCGTGCGATTGCCCCGATCACCCGAGGCTTTGGGATCGGCGAGTTCGATCTCCGCACGGACGATGGCAAACGTTACATCCTTGCCGAAGCCGACGGCGACTTGCACGTCGTCAGTGAAGACAAGAGCTTTTTCATCTACGGCGCGCTCAGCGCTGCCACCGGCGGCGGGGTCAGGATCGGGCCCATTGAATTCACCGCCATCGCATTAGGTTTTGGCATCAATCGCCGCGTCGTGGTTCCGGGGATCGAAGATGTCGCCGACTTTCCGCTGGTCAAAATGGTGATGGGCGAAGGCGGCTATCAGAAAGAAAACAAGACCGCCGACATCCGCAACCAGTTGGGCGAAGCCATCAAAGACCCCGTTGAAGTACTCGAAGAAATGGTTGACGCGTTCCCCGCCGAAAAGGATCAATATTTCGTCTGCGCGGGCGTGCGCTTCACCATCGCGACAACGGTGGATTGTTTCGGGCTGATCATCGTGCAATGGGGCAACGATCTTGAATTCGCATTGCTCGGACTGGCGCGCTTCAAGTACCCGCGCGATATCAGCGCAACGCCGCTCTGCTACATCGAGATGCAAATCTTGATGTCGATCAAGCCTGGTGAGGGAACATTCAAGCTTCAGGCGCTGCTCACCGGCAACTCATGGATCATCAATGAAGACTGCAAGGTGACGGGCGGCTTCGCGGTTTTCGTCTGGTTTGCCGGAGAGCACAAGGGCGATTTTGTCATCACGCAAGGCGGGTATCATCCGCGCTTCCGCAGACCCGATCACTATCCAATAGTGCCGCGGCTCGGACTGAACTGGCCGGTCAATGAGAACCTATCGATCAAGGGCGGCATTTATATGGCGGTCACGCCTTCCTGTTTCATGCTCGGCGCGAAACTGGAAGCGACTTTTCACTCGGGCCGAATCTCAGCCTGGTACACGGCCTATCTGGATGTCGTCGTAGCCTGGAGTCCGTTCCATTTCGAAGTGGAGATGGGAATCTCGCTGCGTGTCGAAGCGGCATTCGCAATGACCTCGCTCAAGGTGACGATTTCCGCGACGCTGGAGATGTGGGGGCCGCCGGTGGGTGGCCGGGCTAAGGTGGATCTGACTGTTCTTTCATTTGACGTTGTCCTTGGGACGCCGCGCGAACTGGCCAACCTGGACTTGATCAAGACGTGGGAGGAGTTCTGCCGCAGCTTCCTGAAAGCGAGCGAGGCGCTCGTTGACGCCACGGACAAACCGGTGGACGGTCCAGTCTTCATCCAGCTTAATCTGGTATCCGGACGCAATAACATCAACAAGCCGCCGGTGGCCACGGAGCAACTCAACGCCTCACCGCCGGAGTCAGGATCCAAACTCTCAGTCTGGAAAGTACGTGGCGATGAGTTGGAGCTCGCGGCTTCCACCGCCGTTCCGGTGACCTCTTTAAGCGTGGGTAGAATCAGTAATCAGCCCGAAGGAATTCAAGGCCCTGCCTGGACGGGGAAATCGTTAATGGTGCCTGAACCTGTTGCCCTGGACACCAATCGCATGCACGCCAGGAACTACAACGGTGAGCTGGGTGTTCACCCGATGGATAAGAAGCTGCAATCCGTACTCAATGTCACAATTGTGCGGGACGATCTTTCAGACCGAGTTGATCTGAAGGATTGGTTTTTGGAAGAAGAGACTACGTCGCTGCCGGCTGCGTTGTGGGATCCGGCCAGGCTGCAACTAAAGGGGCCATCCGAACCTAGCGCAAAGCTAATTCCGAATTGCATCACTGGAATCAAGCGGCTCAAGCCCAAGACCGGCGGGCGCGGTCGGCGAGCCTCGCTTTCGCAAATGAAATGGAAGCCGCTCGATTTAGTTCGCGTGCCAACCTCCGGCGCATCGCAAGAGCTTCCCACAGCAACACGCTCGCGCAATGTCCAGGCGGAAGTGGCCCGCAAGCAAGCGGAGCAAGAGAAGGTGGTTAAGGCGCTCGCCGCGGCGGGCTTTACATTGGCGTGGCGTCCGGCCCAAGACGAAGTTCGATTCCGGGAGTTAAGTGAGGAGCCGCTGGCCGGCGCTAGTTTCTAGTTTCCGGTTTCTGGTTCGGGGTTCAGGGTTCGGGGTTTGGGGTTCAGGGTTTAGGGTTCGGGGTTCAGGGTTCAGGGTTCAGGGTTCAGGGTTGTGGATTTCAGTGAAGGCTGTTGCTCGCTATGCAACAACACCAAGACCACAAACCAGAGATCAGAAAATCAGAACCCAGAACCCTGAACCCTGAACCCTGAACCCTGAACCCTGAACCCTGAACCCTGAACCCGAAACCCGGAACCCTGAACCAGAAATTGCCGAGGAGAATGAATGGCTGAAAATCAGGCCGAGCCGATGGTTATGTACGATAGCTACGCCACGCCTTTGAAGGCTGGGTCGTATCGCTTCGTCGTGCAACAGACCGTCAGCCTCCAGGGCGACAAGGATCGCCATTACTACCGCGATCAGCCCTTTGAAGTTATGGCGCCGCGATATGTAATCGAAGGCAGCGAGATTCAAGCGTACTTTCCACCGGCAGGCGGAGTCGCCGATTATCAAAACGTTCTGCCGCACGTTGTCCTTCGCACGCGCAGTCTGCCGTGGGAACGAACAGTCTGGCCGAAATCGCCAAGCGAGCCCTGGCTCGCGCTCCTTGTACTTTCAGAACAGGACATCTCTGATGGCCGGGCCGTTGTGAAGACCGGCACAGTCGGCGATCTTGCGCCCGATGCCCCCGCCGCTCCGTTGTGGTCACGCACGGAAGCCGGAGCGGCGATGCTGCTGCCGAATTTCAAACGCGACGAAGA
>Ga0070705_100000065_pt1 | contig 55736 bp, 51 predicted proteins | sample KBSK5253metaG_FD_65455 | JGI IMG/M metagenome (GOLD analysis project Ga0070705, IMG submission 65455) | Corn, switchgrass and miscanthus rhizosphere microbial communities from Kellogg Biological Station, Michigan, USA - KBS K5-25-3 metaG | ecosystem: Host-associated > Plants > Roots >... | reverse complement strand
AGATGCGCTTGCGGGGCATGCTCCGGCTTGCCCAAACGTGTTCTCCGAAGGGCGGATTACCGGCGATGCCGTAGGCTCTATGCGGCTAGTCATAGGTATATGTCTCGACGACACCTATGCGTTTGGCTGCATCGATCCGGAAGATCCAGCCTTCCGGACCCACACATTGCTGTCCATAAATTTCCAGCTGGAGCCCGCCCGGAAGGAAACCCTTGCAGCCCTGCATGCGGCCTGGGCCCAGGCAATTGGTATAGGTCGTGCTCCAATCATGCTTCCAGGCGCTGAATTTGAACCCGGCCTCGCTGAACTGGTACACGACGCAGCGCGATGCGGGAATGAGTTCGCCCGTCGGAGTATGGGCGCAGCAATGCCGCCACGAATAGATCACGCGCCCGTCGGTCGGCTCGTAGCCAATGACCTTCTTTAAGGTGGCCATCACGTCGCTTGTGCTCATGGGCTGGTTATCGCCGCAGCCGCCCAGCAGGAATGCGAGGGCCAGTGCGGCGACGGTGAGACGCAACCGTTGTTCCCTTCTTCGACCGGGCGATGACCGCATGACGTGCTACGCCGGCAGAATCTTCCCCGGATTGAGGATATCCTGCGGGTCGAGAGCGGCCTTGATGGTGCGCATCACGCCGACGCCGTCGCCGTGCTCGGCCTTGAGGTACTTCATCTTGCCCTGGCCGATGCCGTGCTCGCCGGTGCAGGTGCCCTCCATGGCGATGGCGCGCTTGGCCAGCCGGTCGAGAAAGGTCTCCAGCGCCGCCATGTCCTTGGGGTTCGACCGGTCCACCATGGGCTGGGTATGGAAGTTGCCGTCGCCGGCGTGGCCGGCAATGGGGGCGATGAGGCCGAGCGAGCGGATGTCCTTCTCGGTCTCCAGCAGGCACTCGGCCAGGCGCGAGATCGGCACGCACACGTCGGTGGCGAGCGCGTCGCGGCCGGGCCAGGCGCTCTTCACCGCCCAGTAGAAGTCGTGCCGCGCCTTCCATAGCCGGTTGCGGTCTTCCGGCCGCTCGGCCCAGTCGAAGCGGATGCCGCCCTCGGCGTCGGCGATCTGGCGGAAGGTCTCGATCTGGTCGCGGGTGCCGGCCTCGGTGCCGTGGAACTCCAGGAACAGCGTCGGCTTCTCCTCCAGCGCGAGCTTGGAGTGGTTGTTGACGGCCCGCACTGTGGCGGCGTCCACGATCTCCATGCGGGCGGCGCCGAGCCCCACCTGGATCGACTGGATTACCGCGTTACAGGCGCCCTCCAGCGTCTCGAACGGGCATACGGCAGCAAGGATGCGGTCCGGGATGCCGTAGAGGCGCACGGTCAACTCGGTGATGATGCCGAGCGTGCCTTCCGAGCCCACCATGAGCCGGGTGAGGTCGTAGCCGGCGGCGGACTTCCTTGCCCGCTGGGCTGTCTTCACCACCGAGCCGTCGGCCATCACCGCCGTCACGTTCAGCACGTTCTCGCGCATGGTGCCGTAGCGCACGGCGGTGGTGCCCGAGGCGCGGGTGGAGGCCATGCCGCCGATGGTGGCCTCCTCGGCGCCCGGGTCGATGGGGAAGAACAGGCCCATGTCGCGCAGGTAGTCGTTGAGCCGCTTGCGCGAGACGCCGGGCTCCACCACACAGTCGAGGTCGCGCTCGTTGACCGCGAGAATCCTGTTCATGCGCGCGAAGTCGAGCGACAGCCCGCCGTGCGGCGCGTTGATATGGCCTTCGAGCGAGGTGCCGGCGCCGAACGGGACGATGGGCACGCCGTGCGTGCGTGCGATCTCCACGACTTGGCGCACCTCGTCGGTGCTTTCCACCCAGATCACGGCGTCGGGCGGCTGGTTGGGGATCCAGGTGATGGTGTTGGCATGCTGGCGGCGGATCTCCGCCCCGGTCTGCAGCCGTTCTCCGAACCGCTGGCGCAGCACGGCGACGGCGGTGGCTATGTCGCCCCGCGAGACCTGGCGCTCGGCCACCGGCATTGCCATCCGCAATCTCCTTGCTTCCTCCCGCTCCCCGCAGTCCGCGGTAACGGCTTTTGCGAGATGCTACGTGGCGCGCTCTGCAGTGCCAATACCCGGGCGGGATTGGCTGGGCCGCGGGGTCGAACATCGTTCACGGCGACGTGTAGCGAAGTGATGGCGCCCGCCCTTGCGGAGCTAAGCAGCCATCTCGACGTTTGCGATAGTGGCGCGCGTCCGTTTTGGGCGACCTCCAACCCGAACGAAAAGAAACGAAAATGTCGAGAAAGATCCTGAGCTTGGCCGGCTTCTACCTGCTTCGCAAGGAAGGCCTCAGCCCCCTCGTCTCCGACGCCTCGGGCAAGGTGGCCGCCATCTGCCCCAACGCCGAGCCCGATGACGGCACGGTCCGGGTCGAGGACGTGCGCGCGGTTGCCACGGAAGGCGCGCTCGCGACGGCCGTCGATGGCTCGCCAGCGGTCTTTGTGAGCCTGTGGGCACACGACCAGCGCCTGCACCCCGGCCACGACCGCACGCCACCCCGGCGCGGGGCGTGAAGCGGGGCTGGCTCCAGCCCTCGCAGAGATCCAATTCCCGCAGACGCCGGTGTGGAGAAACCCACTTCGCTCGCTTAAGTCGTTGGACCACGTTCGTGGCGTATGTCCATTTGTAGTTATCATTTTTGATAACTATACTACGGCTTATGAAGCGTCGCGATCTGAACGACCAGCTCGTCAAGGCCGACCGCGCCGGCGTTTGGGCCTTCACGCCTCCAAGCTTCTCGGTCTTGATGGGCGGGATCGAGCCCGGCTACCTCAGGCTGATGATGAGGCGCCTGTCGGACCAGGGTGTCATCGTCCGCGCCGCGCGGGGCCTCTATGTCAACCCACATGCCCGATCGCAGCCGCCTGACGTCCGGCGCGGCCTCATCCGCTTCCTCCGGCCGCGCGAGATCAGCTACGTCAGCCTGGAATCGAAGCTCTCGGAGGCCGGCGTCATCTCGCAGATCGCAACCACGCTAACCTGCATGACGACTGGATCGGCCGGATGGATCGACACGCCCTGGGGCGCGGTAGAGTTCACCCACACGGACCGCGCAATCGAAGTCGGAACCGACGTTTGGGTGCAGGATGACGGGACGATGGAGGCGACCATCCGCACCGCCGCCCGCGACCTGCGCCGCGTCGGCCGCAACCTCGGTCTGATCGACGAAGAGACCCTTGCCGAGGCGATTGCGGAGGAGGAGAGCCCGCAATGAGCGGCAAGACAACGGGCCTCAGGAGCGCGATCGACGCCTTCAGCCGGCGCCGGGGCGTCGAGGCAGGCATGGCGCAGAACCTGATGAAGGAGGCCATCCATCTCCATCTTCTGTCGGCGCTGTCGGAAGCCGGTGTCCTTCAGCACGTCGTCTTTCAGGGAGGGACGGCGCTGCGCCTGTGCTACGGCGGCGAGCGCTACAGCGAAGACCTCGATTTCGTCTGCGGTAAGGCCGGCGCCTATCTGAAGGACGCCGCATTCGACGCTCTCGTCGACAAGGCGCTGCAGACCACAAGGAGCACCTTGGAGCGCGACTTCGGCATCGATGCCGCGGGGATCGGCATGAAGCGTCCCAAGCAGCCCGAGGTCATCAAGGGCAGCGACGTTGCCGTCGCCGTGTGGCAGATCGTGGTGCCGGTCGATCCGGGACCCAGGGCACCGGGCTCGCGCATCAAGATCGAGTTCGCCAACATCCCGTCCTACGATTCGAAGCCGTCGGTCGTGAGCGCCATGCCAGGCCTCGTCCAGATCCAGGACGTGATCCTCAACGCCGAGACCCCGAACGAGATCCTTGCCGACAAGGCGGTCGCGCTGACTGGGAGGACAGTGCTCAAGTTCCGCGATGTCTGGGACGTCTGGTATCTCCTGAGCAAGCTCGGGGCGGCACCCGACCGTGCGATGGTTGCCAAGAAGCTCGCCGACTACGGCATCTCCGATGCCGTGAGAAAGGCAACCGCCCGCATCGGTGAGCTGGCGCAGGATGCCACCGCGACGGCATTCCTTGCCGAGATCAGGCGCTTTCTTCCGTCTGCGCGGGTGGCCCAGATGGCGCAGATGAACCTGCAGCGGGCGATGCTTTCGGACAGCGCCGACCTGATCGCAGGGACCGTCCTGCCCGAGGTGCCGCCCAAGGCCGCCGCTTGAGGCGTCGCTCACCGCGGTGCAGGGGCCGTGTCCTCCTCCTCTGCCCCCGCATACCGCTGCAGCGCCTCGATCCGCGCAGCGATGGGCGGGTGCGTGGCCAGCAGGCCGGCGAGGCGGCCGGCCACCGGGTTCTCGATGAAGAATGCCTCCATGCGCGAGGGCACGTCGAAGCGGGCGTGACCCTCGATCTTGCGCAGCGCGCGGATCAGGGCGTCGGGGTTCTTGGTCAGCTCCGCGGAGCCGGCATCGGCCAGGAACTCGCGCGAGCGCGAGAGGGCGAAGCGGATCAAAGTGGAGACACCCCAGGTGATGAGGATCACGGCGATGGCAATGGCGATGGCCAGCAGCGCCGCCCCGCCGTCGCGGCTGCGCCCGCTGCCGCGATCCTCACCGCGGTCATCGCCGCCGGTGGTCCAGCCGGTAGGCGAACGCTGGCGCCGCGGCGTCGGCGACCAGCCGTAGGGAAAGTCCCACATGCGGATGACCATATCGCCGAAGAACGCGAAGATGCCGGCAAAGATCACCGCGATCACCATCAGCTGCGCATCGCGGTTGCGGATGTGGGTGAGCTCGTGCGCCAGCACCGCCTCCAGCTCGTCCGGCGCCAGCGTATCGACGAGCCCGCGCGTCACGGCGATCACATAGCGGCCCTCGCGCAGGCCCGAGGCGTAGGCGTTGAGCGCAGGAGTCTCGATGATCTGCAGCGCCGGCATGGGGATGCCCCGCGAGATGCACAGGTTCTCCAGTGCGTTGTAGAGCTGCGGCGCCTCGGCCCTGGCGACGCCTCGGGCGCCCGTCGCCATCCGCACCAGCAGCTGGTGCGTGAAGTAGGCGATGACGAACCACACCGCCGCCGCGATCATGGCCACCGGCCAGGACTGGCGGAACTGCCACCATGCGCCTTCCACGATCTCCTGGAAGGTGCCGCCGTAGAGCGCGCTCCAGACCATGAGCAGCGAGAACAGCAGGGCGTGCAGCAGCGCCACGAACCCCGCCAGCAGAATGGCGGAGCGCAGCCTGTTGGCGCGGATGTGGCTGTAGAGTCCGTAGGCGCGGAACATGGGCTCCACTTCCCCTCTCCCGGCGCGAAACGGGAGTAGGGAATCGGGAGTGGGGAGTGGGGAAGGGGGCGCTCTATTCGCGAATCCCCACTCCCCAACCCCCACTCCCTATTCCCCTTCTAGAACTTCACCTCCGGCACCCTCTGCACTGCCGCCCGCTCGCCCTCCTCCAGGTTGAAGAAGTCCTGCGGGCCGAAGCCCATGGACTGGGCGAACACTACGGCCGGAAAGCCCTCGCGGGTGGCGTTGTATTCCGCCGCCGCGTTGTTGAAGAACCGCCGCGCCGCCGCGATCTTGTTCTCCAGATCCGACAGCTCGGCCTGCAGCTGCTGGAAGTTCTGGTTGGCCTTGAGGTCGGGATAGGCTTCGGCCAGCGCGAACAGCTGGCGGAGCGCGCTCTGCAGCATCCCTTCCGCCTGCGCCTGGGCGGCAGGTCCGTGGGCAGCCATGGCGGCGTTGCGGGCCTGCACGACGGCGTCGAGCGTGCCCCGCTCGTGGGCCGCGTAGCCCTTGACCGTCTCCACCAGATTGGGAATGAGGTCGTGGCGCTGCTTGAGCTGCACGTCGATGTCGGAGAAAGCCTGCCGGCAGCGCTGGCGCAGCGTGACGAGGCCGTTGTAGGTCATCATCAGCCACAGGCCAAGCAGCACCAGAATCGCGAGGATGATCCAGCCGGCGTTACCCATGACGCTGTTTCCCGAGTTGCGCCGCCCGGATGGCCGGCGGCCACGGCCTCGACTATCGCCGAAGTTGCACGGGAATTGCGGGATCTTGCGCCCGTTGGTTTACTGATCCAAAACAGGAGCTAACGAAAGCCTGACGACCGGCTTCGGGGGACAAATCGAGCATGCCGAGCGCCAGCTCTCTCTCCTATTGGTACTTCCACGGGCCCAGCCTGCTGCTGGCGGCGCTCGTCTACCTGCTGCTGGCCCGGCTCGCCCTCTGGCCTTTGGTGGGCGCGGGCACGCCGGTTATGCGGGTGCTGGCGGCCATCACCAACCCGGTGGTGAAGGCCGTGGGCGCCATCACGCCGCGGGTGGTGCCGTCCGCCCTGGTGGTGGTGTTCGCGATCATGTGGCTCTTGAGCGCGCGCATCCTGCTGCACCAAGTTTTCCTCGCGCGCCGGATGTTCGGGTTCTCTTGAGGGGCTTTCGGGGGATTTCATGGGCGAGCTCGACCAGGAACGGCGCGCGTCAAGGCTGTTTGGGCGGGGGGCGGCCCTGGTATGCCTGGCCGCGATCGCAGCGTTCAACGGCTCCCTCCACGCGCTCGTTTTCGAGTCCGTCACCTACTCGCCGGTCTTCGATTCCGTCTCGTACTATGTCTCCACTTTCGCGCAAGGGACCTATTTCGACGCCTTCGTCCGGGGCATGCTCGCCAGCCCACAACTCTACCAGAGCGTAACCTCGATGTTCATCGCCGCGATGACGCTGCTCATCGCCGGCATTCCGGCGGCCATCTACGAGCGCATCAGAGGGCTCAAGTCGAGCACGCCGGTGTCGCTCGGCATCTGGCTCACCTCCGCTGTGCTCTTATCGCTTCCGACGATCATGCAATTGATCAACGGTGACGAATTCTGACGTCTGTGCCTGCTTTCAGCGAGGCTTTCGGCCGGCCGGTGCCTTCCCCGCCAGTTTCGCCGCCGCCACCTGCTGCCGGGCGCCGCTCTCCCATTCGGCGAACTCGGGCATCGCGAAGATGGCCTCCACGTAAGCCTGTGCCGTGCCGTCGTCGCCGTAAGGGGCGAGATCGGGCAGATAGGTGCGGAAACGGGAGGCCACCGGCGCGTACATGGCATCGGCCGCCGAGAACCGTCCGAACAGAAACGGACCGCCGGAGCCATGTCTTGCGCGGCAGTCTTGCCAGATGGCGACGATGCGGCGCACGTCGGCCGCCACCGGCTTGAGCAGCCGGCCCTTCGGCTTGCGGCCGAGAAACTCCATGGGGCAATGCTCTCGCAGCGCCTGGAACCCCGAGTGCATCTCGGCCGAGACGCTGCGCGCCAGCGCCCGCGCGGCAGCGGCCCTGGGCCACAGGGCCGGATGGTCCTCGGCGAGCAGCTCCATGATCGCCAGGCTGTCCCAGACCACGCGTCCGCCGCCCACCAGCAGCGCGGGCACCTTGCCCGAGGGCGAATGCTCCAGGACCTGCGCCTTGGCGTCGGGCGCGCGCAGGTCGATGTTGACCTCCTCGAAGGCGATACCGGCGCGGCGCATGGCGAGCCAGGGGCGCAGGCTCCAGCTCGATGTATTCTTATTGCCAATGACCAGTTTATGCGCCATGCGATGTTCCCCGTGCTCTCCAAGCCGGCGCCGAATTGCGCTAACTCTCATGCCGTTGCAAGGCGCGCCCCGTCTGCGCTCCTAGCGGGCCGCGTTCCCAGCAGGTCCAATTTCACGGTCGAGCCATGACAACAAGAGAAAACACCATTGCTCCCGAGGCCGCTGCCCTCCTGGTGCCGTCGGACAACAAGGAGAGGTCGGTCCCCGTCTGGATAGTGCGCGACGCTGAGGCGCTGCGCGAGGCGCCCCTGACTGAGGCGCAGCGGGCGTGGATTGAGGCGGCCGGCTTCAAGGGCAGCGGCAATCGGCACCTGCTCATCCCCGGCGACGACGGCGCCCTGGCCGGCGTCGCCTTCGGCATCGGCGAGACACGCGAGCCCATGGCGAGGCCGGAGCTCCTGCTCGGCGTGCTGGCGAGCGCGCTGCCGGCCGGGCTCTATCATGTGGCCAGTGGCGTGGAGGACGCGGAGCTGGCGGCCGTCGCCTGGGGCCTCGGCGCCTACCGCTTCCGGCGCTACAAGACCGGCGACCGCGAGGGGGCGTCGCCGCCGCCGCGGCTTAAGATGGGCGCAGGATCAAGCCTGACGCGTGCGCTGGCGGCCATCGAAGCGGTGTGGCTGGGGCGCGATCTCATCAACACGCCGGCCGCCGATATGGGGCCGCAGGAGCTGGAGGATGCGTCCCGGCAGCTCGCCAAGCGGCATCGGGCCGGCATCAGCAGCGTGGTCGGCGACGACCTGCTGGCCAAGAATTTCCCCATGATCCACGCGGTCGGTCGGGCCAGCAGCCGCCCGCCGCGTCTCATCGATCTCACCTGGAGCAGCCCCGGCGGCCGGCCCAACGCCCCGCGCGTCACCCTGATCGGCAAAGGCATCTGCTTCGACACCGGCGGCCTCGACCTCAAGCCGGCAAGCGGCATGCTGCTCATGAAGAAGGACATGGGCGGCGCCGCCACGGCGCTGGCGCTGGCGCATATGGTGATGGCGAGCAGCCTCGACGTGCGCCTGCGCGTGCTGATCCCGGCGGCCGAGAACAGTGTGGGCGGCAACGCCTTCCGCCCCGGCGATGTGCTGACGAGCCGCGCCGGCAAGACCGTGGAGATCGGCAACACCGACGCCGAGGGCCGCCTGGTCCTGGCCGACGCTTTGGCGCTGGCCGACGAGGAAAGTCCGGACACGATCATGAGCTTCGCCACTCTCACAGGCGCGGCGCGGGTGGCGCTGGGCCCCGAGCTGCCACCGTTCTATACGGACGATGACGACCTGGCAGGCGCTGTCGCCGCCGCCGGGTTGCGCGTGGGCGATCCGGTGTGGCGCATGCCGTTCTGGAGCAGCTACGAGGCCAGCCTGGAGAGCCCGGTAGCCGACATGAACAACATTTCCGACGGACCGTTCGCCGGCTCGGTGACGGCCGCCCTGTTCCTGCGTCGCTTCGTCAGACGGGCGCGCAGGTTCGCACATTTCGATATCTACGGCTGGCGTCCCTCGGCCAAGCCGCTCGGCCCCAAGGGGGGCGAGGTGCACGCCGCCCGCGCGGTGATCGAGGTGCTGCGCGCCGAGAAGCGCCCCTAGTCACGACAGGTCAGAACCGTTGCCCAGCGTCCCCGACACCCGCCGACACCCCTACCGCGCCGATCTCGCCGCAGAGACGCTGCGTGGCCGGGTGGACGCGACGCGCTATGTGGAGGGCGCGCTGCACCAAGTGGTGCAGGGAGCGGCGCCGCTGTGGCCGCGGCCGGATGCGTCCCGAGGCTGGGCCACACAGTTGCTCTACGGCGAGACCGTCAGGGTCTACGAGCAGAAGGACGGCTGGGCCTGGGTGCAGGCCGCGCGGGACGGATACGTCGGCTATGTCCCCGCCGACGCGCTGTCGGCGGAGGTGACGGCTGCGACCCATCGCGTGAGCGTGCCGGGCACATTCATCTACACGGAGCCTGACGCCAAGGCGCTCACCACGCTGCACTTGGGCCTGAACTCGCTGTTTCGCGTTGCGGAGGTTGGCGCGAGCTTCGTGAAGCTGGCTGAGGGTGGCTTCGTGCCGACGCGGCATATCGCCGAGATCGGCGCATTTGCGTCCGACTTCGTGGCGGTGGCGGAACAGCTCGTGGGCACCCCCTATGTGTGGGGCGGCAAGACGCGGCTGGGGCTCGACTGCTCGGGACTGGTGCAAACGGCCATGCACGCCGCGGGCCTCGACTGCCCACGCGACAGCGACATGCAGATGGCGGAGCTCGGCACGCCGGTCGGGGTGAGAAGCGACCTTGCCGGCCTGCAGCGCGGCGATCTCGTGTTCTGGAAGGGCCACGTCGGCATCCTCACCGACGCCGCCACGGTGCTGCACGCCAACGCCCATCACATGGCTGTCGCCGCCGAGCCGTTCAAAGTCGCCGTGGAGCGCATCGCCCGCTCCGGCTCAGCCATCACCGCCATCAAGCGGATCGAGCGGACAGGGGCGTGAGGTGCAGGGCGAGACCGGACGGCCAGTGATCCCCCAGCAGGAGCCTCTGACGCCCGCGGAGATGGAGCCGCTGTGGCGGTGGGACCGTCAGGCGACGTGGCTGCAGGTGGTGGCCATGGCCGGGTTCCTGTTCGCCGGGCTGGCGGCCAACCGCTTCGGCGATCTGGCCTGGCTCGGCAGCCCCGTCCTGGCGGCCGCCGTCGTCCTCCTCTTCGCTGCTGCGGCGCTGCAGATCCGCGCCCGCTGCCCGCGCTGCCGCGCACGGGTTCGCAGCAAGATCCTGAAGATGCTGCCCGACCGGTGCGCCACCTGCGGCGTCGCCTTTCCCCACCCGCCATCGGCGAACGGATGATGTTGTGCCGGCTGCCACCTGAGCCTATCGTGATCCCGTAAGGTCACGAACAATAATGCACGGTCCGCTGCGGCAGCCTGAGATGGGCAACGCGGGACTGCCTGGGGAGGCTTCCAGGATGACGACGTTGTCCTGGCTCTGCAGGATCGCCCTGGCCTGTGCTCTGACGGCGACGCTTGCAGGGCTCCGCGCCGAGGCGCAGGAATATCCGACGAGGGCCGTCACCATCGTCGTGCCGCTGGCAGCGGGCACCGGCATGGATACCATCGTGCGGATCTATGCGGAGGACCTTGCCAAGGCGCTGGGCAAGCCGGTCGTGGTGGAGAACCAGCCCGGTGCCGCGCTCATGCTGGCGCTGCAGAACGTGGCCCGCGCTGCGCCGGACGGGCACACCCTCGTCGTCTCCACCTCGGCACCGATGGCGGTTGCCCCGACGCTCTACAAGAAGATCCACTTCGATCCAGACAAGGACTTTGTGCCGCTGGCGCTGTACACCAAGTCGCCCTTCGTACTGATCGTGAACCCAGGTCTGGGCACCGCCAGCATGAAGGAGTTCATCAAGAAGGCTCAGGACAGTGCCGCGCCCCTGACCTACGGCACACCGGGCGCCGGGACCCTGCTTAATCTGACCATGGAAGCTTTGAAGCGCGACTTCAAGTTTCAGATCAGCCACGTGCCCTATCGCAGCTCGCCGCAGATCGTTACGGACGTGATCGGCGGCCATATCAACGCGGCCGTCTCGGAGACCGGCGCTGCTCTCCCGTTGATCCTGGAGGGCAAGGTCAATGCGCTGGGCATCACGGCTTCCATCCCCCATCCATCGCTGCCCCAGGTGCCGACGATCGCGGACGCCGTGGGAATGCCTGGCTTTGAGGCCGTCTCCTGGCACGTGCTGCTGGCGCCGGCGGCCACCCCCCGGCCGGTGGTGGAGCGCCTGCACGCCGAGATGAGCCGCATCACCGCCGACAAGGCGTTCCAGAAGCGCGTGACCGAGATCGGCCTCATGCCGCTCGACCCGCGGCCTATCGAGGAGATCACGCAGTACATGAACGGCGAGCGCACCCGCTGGAGCGGCGTCGTGACCGATCTGGGTCTCGCCGGCTCGCAGTGAAGGCTCCGCGAACTCGACTTTCGCGGGTCGCGCCCAAGCGAGGCGCATTTTGCTCTGCGTCGTCGTGTGCTAGGTTTGTTCCATGCCGCAATACACCCACAAGGGCCTGCGCGAAGGCACAGGCCGCCAGCCAGAGCTGACCGGACGAGAGCAGCTGATCGGGAACGCCCCCACCGAGCCGGCGGCGTTCCTGCTGTGGGGCGCGCAACGTAAGCGCGAGGAAGGGAAGTTCGAGCTGTCTCGCGGACGGGTGACCTGCGATATGATCTGGACCTTCCGGAACCACACGCGTGTGTGCGTAAACATCGTGACAGAGCTTAGCCGCCTACTGGATCGGGACGCCTTTGACATCGGGGCAGCTGACTTCGCAGTACAGACGCCGGTTGGGGTCCGTAGTCCGGATGTGGTGGTCGATCGCACTAATCTGCGAGGTAGGGAGCTCTCGACAACGACCCCCATCTTCATCGGCGAAGTCCTTTCGCCTTCCACCGCTGGGAAAGACTTCACGGAGAAGCTGGAGGAATACACGGCGATCGAGTCTCTGCAGACCTATCTCATCTGCTCTCAGGACGAGCCGCGGGCGTGGGCGTGGGCGCGGCAGGGCGATGGGTCGTGGCCGAGGCTTCCGGCCCAGCTGGTTGGGCGGGAAGACGCCATCGCCCTCGGCGGCCTCGGCATCGAGCCCGCCATGGCCGCCATCTTCCGCGGGATTCCCGACGCCCCGACGGTCGAGTGACGCCCCGTGCTCAAGGTCCGCCTCATTCCCTGCCTCGACGTGAAAGACGGCCGTGTCGTCAAGGGCGTGAAGTTTGTCGATCTCGTGGACGCCGGCGACCCGGTGGAGGCGGCCGCCGCCTACGACGCCGCCGGCGCCGATGAGCTGTGCTTCCTCGACATCACGGCGAGCCACGAGAACCGAGACACGATATTCGATGTTGTGGAGCGCACCGCAGCCCGCTGCTTCATGCCGCTCACCGTCGGCGGCGGCGTTCGCACTGTGGAGGACATCCGGAGGCTGCTGACGGCGGGCGCCGACAAGGTCTCCATCAACACCTCGGCCGTGACCCGCCGGCAGTTCGTGGCCGAGGGCGCCGACAAGTTCGGGGCGCAGTGCATCGTGGTGGCCATCGACGCCAAGCGCGTCTCGGCACCGGGCGAGCCTCCGCGCTGGGAGGTGTTCACCCACGGCGGACGCAACCAAACCGGGCTCGACGCCGTTGCTTATGCACGGGAGGTGGTCGGTCTGGGCGCCGGCGAGATCCTTTTGACCTCGATGGATCGCGACGGCACCAAGTCCGGCTTCGATCTCGATTTGACACGTGCTATTTCTGATGCCGTGCCGGTGCCGGTGATCGCTTCGGGCGGGGTCGGGAGCCTCGATCATCTGGTGGACGGGGTGAAGCTTGGTCACGCCAGCGCCGTATTGGCGGCCTCGATATTTCATTACGGGATGTTCACGATCGGCGAGGCGAAACGGCGCATGGCTGAGGCCGGCGTGCCCATGCGGCTCGACGGGCGGTTCGGCCGGCGCGGAGCGGCCTGACGATCTGACGCCATATCCCCCTGGGGAATGCCGATTCTTTCGGCGGCCCGTGACCAATTCGCACTCACGACGGCCCTTTGCGTCAGTACAGCAGGACACCATGTGTAGATGAGGTCAAGAGGAGGGCGTGGCGGTTTGGCCATAAGACTGAAGGCGCGACAACCACGACGCCGGGTACTTACGTCGGCCGCATTTTTTTGGTCTAATCTTTGCTGAGCTGAGCCACGCCCGGCCAGAGGCGAAGAGACATGACAAGCAACGATAACATCTTCGACGTCTACGCACAGGCTTACGAAAGCCAGAAGCAGTACCGCATGACCCTGCGGGAGTACCTGGATGGCTGCCGGTCGGACCCGTCGATGTATGCGGCCACCGCCGAGCGCATGCTGCGCGCCATCGGCGAGCCCGAGCTGGTGGACACGTCCAGGGATGCGCGGCTCGGACGCATCTTCATGAACCGCACCATCAAGGTGTACTCGGCCTTCAAGGACTTCTACGGCCTGGAGGAGACGATCGAGCGCATCGTTGGCTTCTTCCGCCACGCCGCCCAGGGCCTCGAGGAGAAGAAGCAGATCATGTATCTGCTGGGTCCCGTCGGCGGCGGCAAGTCGTCCATGGCGGACCGCCTGAAGGACCTGATGGAGAAGTGCCCGATCTACGTGCTCGCCACAAACGATGGAATGAGCCCGATCTTCGAGAGTCCGCTCGGCTTGTTCGACCCCGTCACCATGGGCCGCATGCTGGAGGACCGCTACGGCATTCCCGAGCGCCTTCTCAACGGCAACATGTCGCCCTGGGCGGTGAAGCGGCTGGATGAGTTCGGCGGCGATATCTCCAAGTTTTCCGTCATCAAGCTGCACCCCTCCAAGCTGCGCCAGATCTGCGTCGCCAAGACCGAGCCCGGCGACGAGAACAACCAGGACATCTCCGCCCTGGTCGGCAAGGTGGACATCCGCAAGCTGGAGCATTTCGGCCAGAACGATGCCGACGCCTACTCCTACTCGGGCGGCCTCAACCGCACGACCCAGGGCGTCCTGGAGTTCGTCGAGATGTTCAAGGCGCCGCTGAAGATGCTGCACCCGCTGCTCACGGCCACGCAGGACCGCACCTACGCGGGCACCGAGAACGTCGGTGCCATGCCCTACCAGGGCCTCATCATCGCCCACTCCAACGAGAGCGAGTGGCAGAGCTTCCGCGCCAACAAGAACAACGAGGCGTTCCTCGACCGCATCAGCGTCATCAAGGTGCCCTACTGCCTGCGCGTCACCGACGAGCGCAAGATCTACGAGAAGCTGCTGGCGGCGAGCGAGCTCAAGGAATCGCCCATTGCTCCCGGCACGCTGGAAATGCTGGGCCGTTTCTCGGTGCTGACGCGCCTGCGCCAGCACGACAACTCCTCGCTCTACTCCAAGATGCGAGTCTACGACGGCGAGAGCCTCAAGGACACCGATCCCCACGCCAAGACCATCCAGGAATACCGGGATGCGGCCGGCGTGACGGAGGGCATGGACGGCGCCTCCACCCGCTTCGCCTACAAGATCCTGTCGGAGACCTTCAACTTCGACACCAGCGAGATCGCTGCCGACCCGGTACACATGCTCTATGTCACCGAGCAGGCGATCCGGCGCGAGCAGATGCCGGAGGAGACCGAGAACCGCTGGATCGAGTTCCTCAAGGAGGAGCTGTCGCCCAAGTACGCCGAGTTCATCGGCAACGAGATCCAGAAGGCCTATCTGGAATCCTACCACGAGTTCGGCCAGAACCTCTTCGACCGCTATGTCGCCTACGCCGACGCCTGGATCGAGGACCATGACTTCAAGGACCCGGACACCGGCCAGCTCATGAGCCGACAGGTGCTGGAACAGGAGCTCAGCAAGATCGAGAAGCCGGCCGGCATTGCCAACCCGAAGGACTTCCGCTTCGAGGTGGTGAAGTTCTCGCTCCGGGCGCGGTCGAAGAACGGCGGCAAGAACCCGAACTGGACGAGCTACGAGAAGATCCGCGAGGTCATCGAGCGGCGCATGTTCAGCCAGGTGGAGGACCTCCTCCCCGTCATCAGCTTCGGCAAGAAGCAGGACAGCGAGACCGAGAAGAAGCACGAGGAGTTTGTGCAGCGCATGGTTGAGCGGGGCTACACCCCGCGCCAGGTCCGCCGCCTGGTGGAGTGGTACATGCGCGTCAAGAAGTCGAGCTGAGGTTTGGGTGCGAAGCCGGCCTGATCGTGATAAACTCGGGGTTGCAGGGCTGGCCGCACACCGGCATGCCCCAAACCCGAGCGGCTGGTTCACCTGATGCAGATTGTCGACAGGCGGCTAAATCCCAAAGCCAAGAGTCTCGGCAACCGCCAGAGGTTTCTCCGTCGTGCCAAGGCGGAGATCCGCGAGGCCATCAAGGATTCGCTCAAGTCCCGCAGGGTGGCCGAGGCGGAAGGCTCCGAGCGGGTCACCATTCGCTCCAAGAGCCTGCGCGAGCCCACCTTCTCGCTCGGCCGCAACACTGGCCGGCGCAACTACGTGCTGCCGGGCAACGAGGAATACCAGGTCGGCGACGAGATCCCCAAGCCGCCAAGCGGCGGCGGGCGCGGCAACCAGGGCAGCCCCGACGGCGAAGGGCAAGACGAGTTCACCTTCACCCTGACGAAGGAGGAGTTCCTCGACCTGTTCTTCGACGACCTCAAGCTGCCGAACCTGGTCAAGGTCAAGCTGAAGGACCTCAAGACGCCGAGGACCATGCGCGCGGGCTTCACCACAGACGGCCCGCCGGCGCGGCTCAACCACACCCGTACCATGCGTAAGAGCCTGGGCCGCCGCATGGCGCTGCGCCGTCCCAGCGAGGCCGAGGTCAAGGGGCTGGAGGAGGAGTTGGCCGCCGCCGAGACCGAGGACCCGCGCAACGAGGCCAAGATCGCGGAGCTGCGGGCCAAGCTGGAGCACAAGGTCCGGCTGAGGAAGACCATCGCCTACATCGACCCCATCGATCTGCAGTACAACCGCTTCGAGCGGGTGCCGAAGCCGACCACGCAGGCAGTGATGTTCTGCCTCATGGACGCGTCGGCCTCCATGACCGAGCCGCTCAAGGACCTCGCCAAGCGCTTCTTCATGCTGCTGCACGTGTTCCTGACGCGCTACTACCGCGAGGTGCACCTGGTCTTCATCCGCCACACCAGCACGGCCCAGGAGGTCGACGAGGAGACCTTCTTCCGCGGCACCGAGACGGGCGGCACCGTTATCTCCACGGCGCTGGAGGAGATGCTGAAGGTGGTGAAGGAGCGCTACTCGCCGGCCGACTGGAACATCTACGCCGCGCAGGCCTCCGACGGCGACAACTTCCACGACGATATGCCGCGCTGCCTGCGCCTGCTCGACAAGGACGTGCTGCCCATCTGCCAGTACTTCGCCTACGTCGAGACCACCCATGGCGAGCGGTTCTCCGACTCGCACGAGACGCCGGTCTGGTACGGCTATTCCCAGGTTGCCCGGCGCCACAAGAACTTCGCCACGCGCCGCGTGGCGTCGCCGGAGGACATCTACCCGGTCTTCCACGAGCTGTTCTCCGCCAGCGACGCCACGGCGTGAGACGAAAGAGGGGAGTAGGGAGTGGGGAGTAGGGAATCGAGGCTGCGACACGGTTGCGCCCCCCTACTCCCTATTCCCCACTCCCTACTCCCCACGTCCCAGAGGGCGAGGATAGAGCGGTGACGACGAAAGAGGCAAAGCTTCCCAGGCGCAGGGCAGCGAAGGTCAGGCCGCTGTTCGACGGCGCGGAGTGGACGTTCGACCTGATCCGCAAGGTGCACGACGCCTGCGGCGAGATCGGCATTGGCGAGCTGGGGCTCGATGTCTACCCCAACCAGATCGAGGTGATCACCGCCGAGCAGATGCTCGATAGCTACTCCTCGATCGGCATGCCGCTGATGTACAGGCACTGGTCCTTCGGCAAGCGGTTCGCCCGCGACGAGGCCTACTACAAGCGCGGCATGCGCAGCCTGGCGTACGAGCTCGTCATCAACTCCGATCCCTGCATCAGCTACATCATGGAGGAGAACTCCATGACCATGCAGACGCTGGTGATCGCGCACGCAGCTTACGGCCACAACCACTTCTTCAAGAACAACTACCAGTTCCGGATGTGGACCCAGCCCGACCACATCATCGACTACCTGAGCTTCGCCAAGAGCTATGTCGCCGAGTGCGAGGAGCGCCACGGCGAGGACGCGGTGGAGGCCGTGCTCGACGCGGCACATGCCCTGATGAACCAGGGCATCAGCCGCGATCTGCGGCCCCGTCCGCGCAACATCGCCAAGCGAGAGAGAGAGCGTGCGGCACAGCGCCGGGCCTACGAGGAGGCGACGTTCGACCCAATCTACCGCACGCTGCCCGAGATCACGCGCGAGGGCGACGCGGAGCCCACCGAGGCGCAGACCGAGCAGCGCCGTCTCGGCCTGCCCGAGGAGAACCTGCTCTATTTCCTGGAGAAGCACGCGCCCAAGCTTGCCGACTGGCAACGCGAGCTGCTCCGCATCGTGCGCCTGCTCTCGCAGTACTTCTATCCGCAGCGCCAGACCAAGATGATGAACGAGGGCTGCGCCACCTTCGTCCACTACGAGATCATGACCCGGCTTTACGAGAAGGGCCAGCTGACCGATGGCACCATGCTGGAGTTCCTGCACTCGCACTCGTCGGTGATCTACCAGCCCGGCTTCAATAACCGCCACTTCTCGGGGCTCAACCCCTACGCGCTGGGCTTCGCGATGATGAACGACATCCGGCGCATTTGCGCCGAGCCCACCGAGGAGGACCGCGAGTGGTTCCCCGATATCGCCGGCTGCGGCGACTGGCTGGGCACGCTCAGGGAGGCCTGGGTGGACTATCGGGACGAGAGCTTCGTGCGCCAGTTCCTGAGCCCAAAATTGATCCGCGACCTCCGCATGTTCGCCGTGGACGACGATTCCCGCGAGAGCACCATGGACGTGTCCGCCATCCACAACGAGCAGGGCTACAAGGACCTGCGCCGTCGCCTGGCCCAGCTCTACGACGTGGCGGCGCAGGACCCCGACCTGCAGATCACGGATGCCGATCTCTCTGGCAGCCGCCGCCTGGTCATCACCCACCACGTCCGCAACGGTGTGCTGCTCGACAAGGCGGAGGCCGAGCGCACATTGCAATACCTGGCCCAGCTCTGGGGCTATCGCGTCAAGCTGATCGAGACCGACGGCGTCGGCGGCCGCGTACTGAAGGAGCACGAGGCGTTGCCGATGCCGTAGGGGGCGGAGACGTGGCCTCCGCCCCTACTTCGCCTCTCGCCGAAGACCGCCGAACGGCTCCACGGTCATCATCGCTTCAAGGGTGCGGATCGTGAACACGCGGCCGTCGGTGTCGCGCACCACCGGCCCCAGCGTGTCGGCCGTCCGCCGCCAACCCAGACCGGCGAGGACTGCAAACACCGGCACGCCGCCGAGCCTTATGGCCTCGTTGCGCAGGGCTGCGAACCTCGCGGCCTTGTCTCGTGCCGTGCCTCTGTCGTTGGCCTGCTTGCATTCGAGGACCGCGCGTAGAGTCTTGTGCTGGTCGTAGACGACGAAGTCGGGCGCGGGTTTGACGGTAGAAGCAATCGAAAGATGCGGACTGTGGCGGGCTCGGCCGCCATCGCGCCGGCCAGCGTCGCGGGAGCGACTGCCGTGAACCCGCTCGTCAGGGCAAACGCCCTTTCATAGGCACGCGCGATCGGCTCAAGCTCGTATTCATCACGCCAATGGACATACGCGAAATCGGGTACCAAGTCCGAGACGTACACGGCCGTTGCAACCGCAGCGTACACGGCTTGATGCTGCGCCTTGCCAAACTCCTCGGGGATCTTGCGGATGAGCGCCACCCGCGCGTTCCAGCGGGCCGCCGCTATGCCCGCAACGACGGCATCCGCCCAGTCATGCTCTGGCAAGCTGTCCTCAGCAATTTATCGACCCGTAGCAAAACGCGAGGGAACCACGGCAGCGTAATGGGGATCGATCTCGGCCACAAGCCAGAGCCGCTCCAGTTTTTCGGCGGCGAGCGCAGTCGTGCCGGTGCCACCGAACGGGTCGACTACGAGCTGACCGGGCTTGGTCAGCAGTTTGATAAAGAACGTTGGTAGCTCAAGTGGGAAGGGCGCCGGGTGCCTTGAGGGATTTGGGCTGAACTCCGGCTCAAGGTGCAGCAATGTCGAAGGCCGCACCATGTCGGGCCCAGCCTGGACGCGGTTGCGGCCTTGTCCAGACGGCGCGTTGGCGCGGACATAGTTATGCGCGAGCTTCTTGCGGCGCTCCCGGTCCTTCGCGTCCCATCGGGCGGGGGCGAGGCAATGCTCTGGATAGAACTGCCAGCGAGGCGTCTTGGCGAACTGGAAGCAATACTCCACCGCGTCCTTGAGGAAGCGATTGAACCGGCCAGGCGGTGGCGACGGCTTGCCCCAGACGAAATCCTCGCAGAACAGGAAGCCCTGGCGTCGTAGCCAGAAGATCATCTCGTACTGGAGCACCCCGCGCTCGTCGCCGCGCCGCTTCGACCGATAGTTCAGCACGAAGCTGCCGTGCGGCTTGAGTGTACGGTAAATCTCGGCGGTCACGTCCAGAAAGAAGCCCTCGTACCAATCCTGTTCGTACTGCTCCCCGTTCCCATATTTTGATTGCCCGTCGTAAGGTGGCGAGGTGACGACGAGATCGACGCTGTTGGACGGGAGCGCCCTCAGCACGTCCAGGCAGTCGCCGACCACGAGCCGCCCGAGCTTCGTCTGGAATGTCCCTGGTAGCTTGGATAGGGCCGTGGTCATGCCCGGCCTGGGCTGCCTCAAGTCCTCCAAAGGCGCATCGACGAACATGTCTCTCAAATTGGCCCCCCGCAGGTTATCCGCGTCAGACCTGATTTGGCGCCTGGGCGTCAAGCGCGACCCCAGGCGCCCTGACATGGCCTGTTGATGAGTCGGATCATGTTCCTTATTTGTTCGATTGTCAATAAGATTCGTAAGACTATCTTACAAAGAGGCCGACACGCGCAGTTTTGTGCATCGAGCAACTTCGACGGTCAGGACAACCCGCCCATCCTCGCCAGCTCGCGCAGGTGGTAATCCGCGTCGCCGAAGGCGACGTCGATCATGGTGAGGCGCTTGAAGTAGTGGCCGGCCTTGTACTCCATGGTCATGCCGATGCCGCCGTGCAGCTGGATGGCGCTCTCGCCTACGAGGCGGCCGGAACGGCCGATCTGCACCTTGGCGGCGGACATCGCGCGCCGGCGCTCGCCAGCGTCGGGCTCGGTGGCCATCATGGTGGCGTAGAAGGCCATGCTGCGGGCCTGCTCCATGGCGGTGAGCATGTCCACCGCCCGGTGCTGCAGCACCTGGAACGAGCCGATCGGCACGCCGAACTGCTTCCTGGTCTTGAGATACTCCACCGTGATCTCGGTGAGGCCCGCCATGGCCCCCACGGCCTCGGCGGCCAGCGCGGCGATGGCCTCGTCCACCACCCGCTCCAGCACCTCAAGGCCCTTCTCAGGCCCCGCCAGCACGGCCTCCGGGCCGACCTTGACGCCCGACAACGTGACATCGGCGGCGCGCATGCCGTCCTGGGTGGGATAGCCGCTGCGGGTGACGCCATTGACCTTGGCATCGACCAGGAACAGGCCGATGCCGCCGCGGTCGGTGCGCCCCCCCGAGGCGCGGGCCGAGACGATGAGCTTGTCGGCACCGTCGCCGGCCAGCACCACCATCTTCTCGCCTTCCAGCGTGTAGCCGCCCTTGCCGTCGGCGCGGGCGGTGGTGGAAGTGTCGGCGAGGTCGTAGCGCGACTGTCGCTCCTGGTGCGCGAGGGCGATGGTCAGCTGGCCCGCGGCGATGGCGGGCACCAGCTCGGCGAGCAGGGCGGCGTTGCCCGCGTGGCGCAGGGCGCCGCCGGCCAGCACAATGGTGGCGTGGTAGGGCTCCACGGCCAGCGCCCGGCCGAGTGCCTCGGCGACGATCATGGTCTCGGTGGGGCCCTGATCGAGGCCGCCGTGCTCCTCAGCGAAGGGCGCCGCCAGGAGGCCCAAGTCGGCGTAATGCTGCCAGAGCGCCGCGCTGTAGCCGTTGGGCTCTCTGGTGTAGCCGGTGCGCAGGTTGAGGTCACCGTAGGCGTCGGCGAGCAGGCGCTCCACGCTCTCCTTCAGCTGCCGTTGCTCGTCGCTCAGATCGAAGTCCATTGTTTTTCCCTCTCCCCGCAGGGACTCCCTCTCCCCGCGCAGCACGAACCTCTCCACGCACTCCAGTAGCGCGGGGAGAGGGCCGGGGTGAGGGGCAGCGGCACACTCCGACCTGCGTGTTTGTGGCTGCCCCTCACCCTAACCCTCTCCGCAAGCGGGGAGAGGGGACACCGCGCGCGCTACATCAAAAGCCCAGCACCGCCTTGGCCAGGATGTTGCGCTGGATCTCGTTGGAGCCGCCGTAGATCGTCACCTTGCGGTAGTTGAAATACGCCGGGGCCGCGGGCGCAGCCCATTCGAGGTCATCGGGCGGCTGGTTGGAGCCCGGCTCGTGGTCGCCGCGGTCCATCTGATAGGGCAGCGCCAGGGGGCCGGCGATCTCCAGGGCAAGCGCGGTGGTGGCCTGCTGGATCTCGCTGCCCTTGATCTTGAGGATCGACGACATCGGGTTGGGTGCCCTGTCCTTGCGATGGCGGTCGTCGGAGAGGATGCGCATCTGCGTCATCTCCAGGGCCTTCAGCTCCACCTCCACGGCAGCCAGCTTCTCGCGGAAGCGCTCGTCCTCAATCAGCGGCCGGTCGCCGGCCATCACGCGGCCTGCCAACTCCCTGATGCGCTGCACGCGCTGCTTGGAGTAGCCCACGCGGGCGATGCCGGTGCGCTCGTTGCCGAGGAGGAACTTGGCGCAGTCCCAGCCGCGGTTCTCCTGGCCGACCAGGTTCTCGGCCGGCACCTTCACGTCGTCGAAGAATACCTCGTTGACCTCGCGTCCGCCGTCGATGGTCTGGATCGGCCGCACGGTGATGCCGCGCGTCTTCATATCGATGAGGAGGAAGGAGATTCCGAGCTGCTTCTTGGCGCCGGGGTCGGTGCGCACGAGGCAGAAGATCCAGTCGGCGTGCTGGGCCAGCGTAGTCCAGGTCTTCTGCCCGTTGACGATGTACTGGTCTCCCTGGCGCACCGCGGTGGCCTTGAGGCCGGCGAGGTCGGAGCCGGCCCCGGGCTCGGAGAAGCCCTGGCACCACCAGTCGTCGAGCGAGGCCATCCGCGGCAGGAACCGCTTCTTCTGCTCCTCCGTGCCGAAGGCGATGACCACCGGCCCGCACATGGCGACATTGAAGGGCAGCGGCTGCGGCACCCCGTTGAACTGCAGCTCCTCCGTGTAGATGTAGTGCTGTATTGCAGTCCAATCGGACCCGCCCCATTCCCTCGGCCAGTGCGGCACGGCGAGGCCCTTGGCGTGGAGGGCCTTGTGCGAGGCGACCAGCTCCGCCTTGGAGAGGTGGCGGTCCTCCATCACCTTGGTACGGATGCTCTCCGGCACCGCCGAGCGGAAGAAGGAGCGCAGCTCCTGGCGGAATGCGTTCTCCTCAGGACTGAATCGCAAGTCCATGGGTGATCTCCCTCAGACGATCTCGAAAAGGCCCGCGGCTCCCTGGCCGCCGCCGATGCACATGGTGACAACGGCATACTTCACGCCGCGCCGCTTGCCCTCGATCAGGGCGTGGCCGGTCATGCGTGCGCCCGACATGCCGTAGGGGTGGCCGATGGAGATGGCGCCGCCGTCCACGTTGAGCCGGTCCATGGGGATGCCGAGCTTGTCGCGGCAGTAGATCACCTGGCTGGCGAACGCCTCGTTCAGCTCCCACAGACCGATGTCGTCCACCTTGAGGCCGGCGCGCTCGAGGAGCCGCGGCACCGCGAACACCGGGCCGATGCCCATCTCGTCGGGTTCGCAGCCGGCGACGGCGAAGCCGCGGACCACGCCCATCGGCTTGATGCCCTGCTTTGCCGCCTCCTTGTCCGACATCAGCACGCACGCCGACGCGCCGTCGGAGAGCTGGCTGGCGTTGCCGGCTGTGATGAACTGGTCGTCGCCGCGCACGGGCTTGAGCTTGGCGAGGCCTTCGAGCGTGGTATCGGGCCGGTTGCCCTCGTCGCGCTCCAGGGTGACGGTGCGCTGGGAGATCTCCTTGGTCTCCTTGTTCTCCACCTGCATGGTGGTGGTCATCGGCACGATCTCGGCGGCAAGCCGCCCTTCGTTCTGTGCGGCAGCGGTGCGTTGCTGGCTGATGAGGGAATACTCGTCCTGCCGCTCGCGCGAGATGCCGTAGCGCCGCGCGACGATGTCGGCGGTCTCGATCATCGGCATGTAGAGCGCGCCCTTGTGCTCGGCGATCCAATCGTTGCGGTAGAACTTGGTGTTGAGGTTCATCTGCACGAGCGAGATGGACTCAAGCCCGCCCGCCACCGCCACCGCTACGCCGTTCTGGGTAATGCTGCCGGCGGCAAGCGCGATCGCCTGCAGGCCCGAGGAGCAGAAGCGGTTGACCGTCTGCGCCGCTGCCGTCACCGGCAGCCCGGCGCGGATGGCGCACTGGCGCGCGATATTGCCGCCGGTGGCGCCTTCGGGGTTGGCGCAGCCCATCGTCACGTCCTCGACAGTGCCCGGCTCGATGCCGGCGCGCTTAACGGCCTGGGCGATGACGTGGCCGCCCATATCGGCGCCGTGCGTGAGGTTGAAGACGCCGCGCACGGCCCTGCCGATGGGCGTGCGGGCGGTGGAGACGATGACGGCATCGACCATGGGGCGGTCCTTCTCTTTATCGCGGTCTCAACTTCCAATCGGCAGTCGGGCGTCGGAGTCGGCAGTCGCAGAAACGGAGCCCTACGACGCCCGACTGCCGACCCCCGACTGCCGCATCTCTTCACTGGCGGCAGCCTTGTATTTCTGCCGCTCCTCCGCGACCAGCTCCTTCTTCGACAGCTTGCCGACCGCCGTCTTGGGCAGGGTATCGCGGAACTCCAGGTGCGCTGGCATCTCGTGCCTGCCGATCTTGTCGGACAGGAAGGCACGCAGCTCGTCGAGCGTGAAGACGGCGGCGCCGGGCCTTAACTGCACGAACGCCTTGGCGGCCTCGCCGCGGTAGGCATCGGGCACGCCGATCACGATCACCTCAGCCACGCTCGCGTGCTCGTAGATCGCCTCCTCGATGCTGCGTGGATAGACGTTGAAGCCGCCGGAGAGGATCATGTCCTTCTTGCGGTCTACCAGGTAGAAGTAGCCGTCCTCGTCCATGTAGCCGATGTCGCCGGTCAGGAAATAGCCGTCGACGAAGGCGGCCGCCGTCTCCTGCGGTGCGTTCCAGTAGCCCTGGGTGACGTTCGGCCCCTTGATGCGAATCTCGCCCTTCTCGCCGGGCGGCAGACGGCGGCGCGGGTCGTCTAGGGCCACGATGTCCATGATGATGCCCGGCAGCGGCAAGCCGATCGTGCCGGCCTTGTCGGGCTTCCACTCGAGCGGCACGCTGGTGCCGGCCGGCGAGGTCTCCGTCATGCCCCACCCACCGACCAGACGGTGGCCGGTGAGCTTGTGGAACTGCTCGCCCACCTCTACCGGCAGCGGCGCTCCCCCCGAGCTGACGCGTCGCAGCGAGGAGAGATCCCGCTGCGCGATGTCGGGCGTGTTGGCGAGCGCTATCCACATCGTGGGCACGCCGGGGAACACGGTGGCGCGCTTCACCTCTATATCGTCGAGCGTGGTGGCCGCGTCGAAGCGGAGCCGCAGCATCAGCTCGCAACCTTCATTGAGGGAGCGCAGCATCACGGCGCTCAGCGCGTACATATGGAACAGCGGCAGGACGCAGATCACCTTGTCCTCACCCGGCGGGGTGTCGCGCTGCGGGTCGCTCCAGGCCTTGTAGATGGCGCAGGCGGCGCTCAGGTTGGCGTGGGTGAGGATGGTGCCCTTGGGCCGGCCGGTGGTGCCGCCGGTGTACTGCAGAAGCGCGATGTCCTCGATGCCGATCTGCGGCCATTGCCTGGGCAGCGTGGCGGCACCGGCCTGGCGCAGCGCAGCGAAGCGCACGACGCCGGCGTCGCTAGGGATAGGCGATGTCGGGATCGCCGACGGGCCGAAGGCGGTATCGTCGCCGACGATCAGATGATCGACAAGCCCGTCGGCCATGAGCTTCCGGGCCATCAGCGCCATGAAGCCGATGTTGGTCGTGACCAGGACACGGGCGCCGCTGTCTTTCAGCTTGAAGGCCAGCTCCCGCTCGGCGTCGAGCGGGGACAGCTGCACGACGCGGCCCCCGCATCTGAGCACCGCGAAGAAGGTAATGGGGTGGTAGGGCGTGTTCGGCAGGTAGAGCGCGACAGCCGTCCCCGGCCCAACGCCGAGGTCCATGAGGCCTGCGGCGACGCCATCCACGGCGGCGCGCAGCTCGGCATGACTGATAGTGTGGCCGCGGTATTCGAGCGCCGGCTTCGGTCCCCATTGCGCCGTAAAGGCGTCGAACATCTGGGGCAGGGTCGAAATCGCCAGCGGTGCGTCCCAGCGCACGCCGGGCGGGTAGCTCCGCTCCCAGGGCCAGGGCTGCTCCTCTCCCATCGCCGTCCTTGTCTGCGTGTCGGGCCGGTCGGTACGATTGGCAAGTTAAGCACCTGGTTTGCTCCTGGCAACAAGTTAACGTTTAGGGCAAGTGCTATGACCGACTTCTTGACGTACGTGGCGACGTTCGCTGGGGAGACTGCCGCCGTCCTGCCCAGCAAGGTGTACGACCCCGCGGCATGGCTCGATCTCCTCGGGGCTCTCCTCCTGGGAACCATAGTAGGACGCGCAACGAGTTCTCGCAGTGCCGGAATCTTTTTTGCGTTGGGCTATGGCGTACTGGCATTTACGGTCTTGACGCTGGAACGTGCCTATCGCTCGCCCGTAACCCGCGGGGATAGTGCGGCTCTGGCCATTATTTGCCTCATAGGATCGGTGGCGGGGCAGCGGGTGGCGCTGCGGCTCAGGCGAAGGAGTGACTAAAGGTGACGAATCCATTCGATTTATCCGGCCACGTGGCCGTCATCACCGGCTCCAGCCGCGGCATCGGCCGCTCGGCCGCTGAGATCATGGCGTCCATGGGGGCCAAGGTGGTGGTCTCCAGCCGCAAGGCCGACGCCTGCGAGGAGGTAGCGGCAGCGATCCGCAAGGCCGGCGGGGAGGCCCTCGTCATCCCCTGCAATATCTCGCGCAAGGCTGAGGTGGAGGGCCTGATCGATCAGACGCTGAAGCACTGGGGGCGGATCGATACGCTGGTCTGCAACGCCGCGGTCAACCCCTACTTCGGGCCGCTCGGGGGCATCTCCGACGACGCCTTCGACAAGATCATGAGCTCCAACATCAAGAGCAACCTGTGGCTGTGCAACCGCGTCATCCCGGCCATGGCCGAGAAGGGCGGGGGCAGCGTCGTCATCGTGTCCTCGATCGGGGGCTTGCGCGGCAGCGCCGTGCTGGGCGCCTACGGCATCTCCAAGGCCGCGGATTTCCAGCTCGCCCGCAGCCTTGCCACCGAGTGGGGATGGAAGAACGTGCGCGTCAACTGCGTGGCGCCCGGCCTCGTCAAGACGGACTTCGCCCGCGCCCTGTGGGAGAACGCCGAGGCGCTGAAGCCGCGCCTCGCCACCACGCCGCTGCGCCGCATCGGCGAGCCCGACGAGATCGGCGGCATCGTGGCGTTCCTGGCGTCCAGGGCGGCATCGTACATGACGGGTGCCGTGGTGGTGGCGGACGGCGGGGTGACCATCGCCTGAGCCCGACCCGTGGGCGGCGGCGCTTTGCCATGTGCCGGCCGCGATTTGCGGTCCATATCGGGCCGCGCAGCGCACTGCCTGCGAAAGGAGGCCGGAATGAAGGCCACGCTCCTCGTCTCGGCCGCACTTGTCGTGGCCGCATTCATGCTTTCGGCCTGCCAGAGTGACTACGCGTCCGGCGACGTGGAGAAATACAGGCGCGACCACGACCGCTACATGCGCACCCACGAGCCCAAAACCGGCGGCCCCGATCTGTAGGCCGGGTCGGATGATGGTCGACCGGTCCCGGCGACCATCTCGGCTATGACGTGGCGAAATGGTCCGCCGCCGTCGCCTTCGGTCCTGCGATCGTCACCACCAACAGGCCGTCGGCACTGCGGGATGTCGGGCTGCGCGCGGTCCCGTGCCGGTCACAATGTCCGCATAGGGAGAGGGCGTTGGTTATCGCAACATCCACTGGAGATTGACCATGAGGCCCGCGGCCTGTCTGGGCGCTGTCGCCATATCCGTCTGCATCCTCGGTGTGGCCGGCGCGCCCGCAGGCGCCGAGCGGGGCTGGATGACCGAGGCGGCGATGCGCGCGGCTTTCGTCGGCAAGACGCTCGACGGCTACTACGCCGATGGCGGGGATTGGACCGAGAGCTACGCCGCGGACGGCCGCCTCGACTATAACGACCGCAGGCGGCGCAGCCGTGGCAACTGGTACTTCCGCGACCAGGTGTTCTGCACCTTCTACGATCCCGGCCAGTACATCGCCGGCGGCTGCTTCACCGCCGTCCAGTCGGGCGCCAACTGCTACGAGTTCTATCTGGCGGATTTCAGCGAGCGCGAGGCCGATCATCCTCCGCCGCCCGGCCCCGAGGGCCGCTGGGTGGCCCGCGCTTCCCGCCGCGGCGAGCCCTCGACCTGCGAGGCCCGGCCGACGGTCTGAGGCGGCCGCCTTGCCTCGCCCCCGAGCGCGGAGAGGAGAGCTGCGCCGCGCCGGAAGGGGAACGAATCCCCTTGCGTTCGGGCGCCCGTCTGTCCCTTTATTCGGCAGCCCCATCCGGCCGCAACTTTCCTGGAGGACGCCACGCCATGTACACATCCCTGGAGCACTACATCGACGGCAACTGGGTGAAGCCTTCCGGCGACAAGTCCCAGGACGTAATGAACCCGGCCACCAGCAAGCCCATCGGGCAGCTGGGCCATGTCTCCCGCGGCGACCTCGACAAGGCCCTGGCCGCTGCCGACAAGGGCTTCAAGCAGTGGCGCAAGGTGTCGGCGTTCGAGCGCGGCAGGATCCTGCGCAAGGCCGCCGAGCTCGTGCGCGCCCGCACCGATGAGATCGCCAAGGTCCTCACCCAGGAGCAGGGCAAGGTCCTGATGGAGGCCAAGCTCGAGGTGGCGAGCTCGGCCGACATCATCGACTGGTACGCCGGCGAGGGCCAGCGCGCCTACGGCCGAATCATCCCGGCACGCGCCGACGGCGTGCGCAATCTCGTCATGATGGAGCCGATCGGCCCGGTGGCCGGCTTCTCGCCCTGGAACTTCCCCGTCACCCAGGCGGTGCGCAAGATCGCGGCGTCGCTGGCTGCGGGCTGCTCGATCATCATCAAGTGCCCCGAGGAGACGCCGGGCTCGCCCATCGGCCTGGTCAAGGCTTTCCATGACGCCGGCGTGCCGGCGGGCGTGCTGAACCTCGTCTACGGCGTGCCGGCCGAGATCTCGGAGTACCTCATTCCGCACCCGGTGATCCGCAAGATCTCGTTCACCGGCTCGGTGCCGGTGGGCAAGCATCTGAACGCGCTGGCCGCGAGCCACATGAAGCGCGCCACCATGGAGCTTGGCGGCCATTCGCCGGTGCTCGTCTTCGACGACGCCGACGTGGCGGGCGCGGCCAAGATGATGGGCGGCTTCAAGTACCGCAACGCCGGCCAGGTGTGCATCTCGCCCACCCGCTTCTTCGTGCACGAGAAGGTCTACGACGATTTCGTCGGCAAGTTCATCGACATCGCCAAGAAAACCAAGGTGGGCGACGGCATGGCGGCCGACTCACGCATGGGGCCGCTCGCCAATCCACGCCGGGTCAACGCCATCGAGGCGTTCGTGACCGACGCCCAGGAGAAGGGGGCCAAGGTTGAGGCCGGCGGCAAGCGCATCGGCAACCAGGGCAACTTCTTCGAGCCCACGGTGCTCACCGAGGTGCCGGACGACGCCCGCATCATGAACGAGGAGCCGTTCGGCCCGGTGGCCGTGATGCTGCGCTTCAAGGAGACCGACGAGATGCTGGAGCGGGCCAACAAGCTGCCCTACGGCCTCGCCAGCTACGCTTTCACCAAGGACGCCAAGACGGCGGGCAAGGTGGCGGACGCCCTGGAATCCGGCATGGTCACCATCAACCACATGGGCCTCGCCCTGCCCGAAACGCCATTCGGCGGCGTCAAGGACTCGGGCTTCGGCCACGAGGGCGGCGCGGAGGGCCTGCAGGTCTACATGCAGGCGAAGTTCGTCAGCCATCTTGGCTGAGAGATGCAGGGCTGCACCAGGGTCAGCACCTTCGCGTCACCCACCTTCGCCTTGACGGCCGCGGCTTGCCGCGAACGTCGAAGGCGAGGGGGTGGCGAAGCTGCCTCCTCGCCATTTGGGGTTGGTGAGAGAGACGAATCCGTTGATTGCGGGAAATACACATCAAAAAATGCACTAACAACATTTTTCGTTTGACAAACGTGAGCAGAGCTATGCAATACTTGAACGTTAAGGTGGAAATGTAGAATCTTGGGCTCGGAGGACAACCGGAACTAAGATAGGGATCGCGCCGAAATACGGAAGGCGGGCCGTATGCGCTTGCGCTACGGCGCGTTGCGCTGTGGGTGGCGGCTGAGGGCCCGTGCAGGATCGGCAGTGGCACAGGATGCCTTGCCCCAGGTACGTGGCTCCCGCACTGCCTCCAGCGGCCCAACATAAGTGTGAGCGTGGAGTGGGCGGTGGAGGACATTCGCCTCGTCCTGGTACCCCCACAACCGGGGTCCTGTGCCCTCGGTGGATACGGCTGGTTGCCAATCTCCTTGTTCGGCTCGTCCTTTGTGTTCGGCTCGCCGTTTGCTCGGATCGCCAGCGGAGCCTATGCTTTCCGTCTCGTCCACACGTGCCCGGCAACTGCGTCGGCAGACATGTCGCGGTTCGGACACACAGAATCTTAACTTATCGGCATTGTTACCATAACCCCGGTCTTTCCCTGATTCGCGCAGCAAAGTGCTATCTGGGACGCGTGCAAAATCGGGCTCTGTTGTCTCAAAATCGGCTAAAAGCTTCCCAGGCAGGGACGACCGTCGCCTCGCGACCTGCGGCAGACTGGCGTGGAAGCGATGGGGCGGATGTGACGTTTTAGTGTGGTACCTTGAACCGGCGCCATACAACTTTGGCGCGAAATGACGGGGCTTGAGCCATTCCTCCTGAAACACGATTGCAGAAGCGCGTGAAGAGCGACCAGCGGATGAACGTGCTGGGCAAGGCCCTGGCTGTGCTTCAGGCGGTCGCCGACCACCCACAAGGCGTTGGGCTGCCCGATCTGACCGCCCGGCTCGGCATGCCGCGCCAGACCGTGCACCGGGTGCTGGGACAGCTCCGGGACAGCGGTCTGCTGCTGCGCGATCCGGTGCGCGAGCGCTTCTCGGTGGGGCCGCGCCTGATCCAGCTCTCGCTGTCGGCGCTGGGGTCCAACAACCCATGGGCGCCGGTGCGGGAGACTCTGCGGGAGCTGGTCGATGACCTGGGTGAGACCTGCAACATCGGCGTGCTCGAAGGGCTCGAATACATCTACGTGGACCGTATCGAGAGCAAATGGCCGCTGCGCATCCACCTGGAGGTGGGCTACCGGGCGGCCGTGAACTGCATCGCCGGCGGCAAGGTGCTGCTGGCTTATCTGGAGCCGGAGCTGCGGGCGCGCCTCCTGAGGAGCCGCAAGCTGGTGTCGCGGACTCCGCGCTCCATCACCTCGGTGCCCCTGCTTGAGCAGGAGCTTGAGAACGTGCGGGCGCGCGGCTACGGCACCAGCAACCAGGAGAACTTCGAGGGCATCGTCGCCATCGCGGTGCCGATCCTGGACGCCAAGGGGCGGGTGGTTGCCACGCTCACCATGCATGGCCCCCTGCCGCGCGTCACCATGGAAAGCTGCGAGGCGGCCTTGCCCCGCCTGCGCCAGGGCGCGCAGCGCATTGCCGTCGCCTGGGGTCTCGTCTGACCTGCCGCGGGCGACGGCCCGCAATACCTGATAAGCATTGCGGATTTGATTGGTTGGGAAATTCCTCTGCCCGTACCTATATTGCTCCCGTCGCCGTTCACCCGAACGGCGCCGCGGTGATTTCGGCAACGAGCTTGCGCCGCGAGACCAAACGCTAAGGTGCCACGAGTGTCTTCGTGGACTCCCGAAAGGAGTTGCTCATGACACGGCTCAATCGCTCCCCGTCTTGCATACCGTCTTGGATGGCGCATCGCGCGCGCGTGGCGCAGTCGGGTTCCGTCGCACGGTGTTGTCGACAGCGTTGTTGTCGATCGCACAAGCGACGCTAGCCACCAATCCGCCATCAGAATCAGCAAGAGGGCGCCGGTCGCAATCCGGCGCAGGGATACCCATGTCCGAAGGATACACCATCGACGGATCCGACGACGAGGTCGCCGGCATTGTGGTCCGCTACCAGGGCGAGCGCGGCTTCCGCTTCCATGCCGCCAGCAAGGCCTACCACGCGCTCGACGGCCAAGTGTTCGTTACGCCCGCGGCGGCGGAGCGCGCTGCCCGCGAGCTCAGCCGCACGCCACGGGCCGGCTCCGCCCATTTTCGCGGCGGTGCCGCGGGCTCCGCGCCGGGGCGGCGCTGACCCCGGGCGGCGCTGACGAGGCCCAGGCGGCAGCTGCGTGGATCGCATGCGGAAGGGAGCGGATAGAGATGCCGGCGCCCGATCGTCTGCTCTTCTGCCGGCATTCCGAGCGCCCATGCAGGCGGCGTCCGGGGTCACTCCTTGCGTCGGCCGGACCAGCCGTTGTCCGGCCCTTTTCGTGCATTGCCGACCGCTCTCCGCCGACGTGCTTCCCGCCATGGGAACCGAACGAGGGGGGCGGCATTTCAGCTCGAACGCCAAAGCCATGATTTCGTCTTGGTTCGAGCGTCGCCGGGCTACCGGCAGACTTGCCGGCATGGGGTTAACCAAAGAGGTATGCATGATCGCGACCCAACTCAGGCGTTGCGCCCTGGCGCTCGGCTTCGTCCTTGCCGCCTGGCCGGCGGCGTACGCGCAGACCACGCTGCTCAACGTCTCCTACGATCCGACGCGCGAGCTGTATCGCGATTTCAACGCCGCCTTCGTCAAGCACTGGAAGGCCACTGGCAACCAGGACGTATCGATCAAGCAGTCGCACGGCGGGTCGGGCAAGCAAGCCCGCGCGGTCATCGACGGCCTGGAAGCTGATGTGGTGACGCTCGCGCTTGCCGGCGACGTTGACGCTCTCGTGGAGCACGGCGGCTTGATCAAGCCCGACTGGCAGAAACGCCTGAAGGACAACGCGGCACCATACACCTCCACGATCGTCCTGCTCGTCCGCAAGGGCAATCCGAAAGGGATCAAGGACTGGCCGGACTTGGCCAAGGCCGGCGTGGAGGTGGTGACCCCCAATCCCAAGACATCCGGCGGTGCGCGCTGGAACTATCTTGCCGCGTGGGGCTACGCATTGAAGCAGCCCGGCGGGTCGGATGCGGCAGCGAAGGACCTTGTCACCAAGATCTACAAGAACACCAGGGTCCTCGACTCGGGTGCCCGCGGATCGACCACGACATTCGTGGAGCGGGGAATTGGCGACGTGCTGATCGCCTGGGAGAACGAGGCCTACCTGTCCATCAAGGAGCTGGGACCGGACAAGTTCGATATCGTGACGCCCTCGATCTCCATTCTCGCTGAGCCGTCGGTGTCCGTCGTCGACAAGGTGGTCGACAAGCGCGGCACCCGCAAGCTCGCCGAAGCGTACCTTGCCTACCTGTACGCGCCCGAAGGCCAGGAGATCGCCGCCCGGCACTACTACCGGCCGCGCGACCCTGCGGTCGCCGAAAGGTATAAGAGCCAGTTCGCTCCCGTGTCCCTGTTCAGCATCGACGAGATGTTCGGCGGGTGGGCCAAGGCGCACGATGTCCACTTCAAGGACGGGGGTGTTTTCGATCAGATCTATCTGCGGTAGGGCGCTTGAGAGGAAGCCGTTCGCGGCCCGCGGTTGCCTGCGGCAAGCGCGTACCACGCGGCCTGCGTCATACGCGATCTGGTTGGATTGACGGCCGTGTCTCGCCTGCGCTCGGCGCGGTGCCTACGTCTTGAACAAGCGCGGCTATCTGCGAGTTTAGTTGTGGGGCCACAGGCCAGAGGCGAGCTGGGGATTAGCGGAGTTGTGCATATCGAATGCAAGAGGAATTGGTTAGGGCCGCTTGGCGGCGGCCCTATGGTTCCCAATCCGATCGGTTCGCCCGGAGAGCGGTATGCGGTGCAAGGTTGCAATCTGGACCTATCTGCTGGCCTACGTCGTCGCCGGCGCTTCTTGTCTTTCCCTGGTGTCGGCTGGCGCGCGCGCAGATACCTCCCTGCTCAACGTCTCCTATGACGTCTCGCGCGAGCTCTACAAGGACATCAATCCGGCCTTCATCGCCGAATGGAAGGCCAAGACGGGCGAGGCTGTCACCGTCAACCAATCGCATGGCGGATCGAGCAAGCAGGCGCTCTCGGTGATTGCGGGGCTCGAGGCCGACGTTGTGGCCATGAACCAGCCGACCGACATCGACATCCTGGTGGAGCGCGGCGGCCTGGTTGCGGGCGACTGGCGCAAGCGTTTCCCGCACGATGCCACGCCTTACACGACGCCCACCGTGTTCCTGGTGCGCAAGGGCAATCCGAAGGGCATCAAGGACTGGGACGACTTGGCCAAGCCCGGCTTCCAGGTGATCGTGCCCAATCCGAAGACGTCGGGCAATGGCCGCTATACCTACCTCGCGGCCTGGGGCTATGCGCTCGACAAGACCAAAAGCGAGGACGCCGCGCGCGATTTCGTCAGCAAGCTGTTTGCCAACGTCCCCGTGCTCGATGGCGGCGGCCGCGGCGCCACCACGACCTTCACGCAACGCGACGTGGGCGACGCGCTCGTGACGTTCGAGAACGAGGCGATCGCCATCAGCGCGGAGCTCGGCACCGACAAGTTCGACGTCGTCTATCCGTCGCTCAGCATTGACGCGGCACCCCCGGTCGCCCTGGTCGAGAAGGTGGTGGACCGGAGGGGCACCCGCAAGCAGGCCACGGCGTACCTGGAGTTCCTGTTCTCGCCGGCGGGGCAGGAGATCATCGCCAGGCACGCTTTTCGGCCGCGCGATGAGCAGGTCCTGCAGAAGTTCGCCGGCCGCTTCCCGGCCATCAAGACGTTCAACGTGGAGCAGACGCTGGGCAGTTGGGCCGAAGTGCAGAGGACGCACTTCACCGACGGCGGCATCTACGATCAGATCGCGGTCGGGCGCTGATGGCCAACGCTCGCACCCACAGGGTCTTGCCAGGCTTCGGGGTGTCGCTGGGGTTCACCCTGGCGTACCTGTCTCTGATCGTGCTGATCCCGCTGGCGGCAGTGTTCATCAGGACCGCGTCGCTCTCGTTCGAGGCCTTCTGGACTATCGTCACCTCGCCGCGGGTGCTGGCCTCCTACCGGTTGAGCTTCGGCGCTTCGCTGCTGGCCGCCGCCATCAATACGGTGTTCGGCTTCATGCTGGCGTGGTCGCTGGTGCGCTACAGCTTCCCGGGCAAGCGCATCGTCGATGCCCTGGTGGACCTCCCCTTCGCCCTGCCGACCGCCGTGGCCGGTATCGCGCTCACCGCGCTCTACGCCCGGAACGGCTGGCTCGGCCAGTACCTGGAGCCGCTGGGCGTCAAGGTGGCATTCACACCCGTGGGCGTGCTGGTTGCCCTCATTTTCATCGGACTGCCATTTGTGGTGCGGACCGTGCAACCGGTTCTCGATGACCTGGATACCGAGCTCGAGGAGGCAGCCGCCAGTCTCGGCGCCCGCCGCTGGCAGACCATGTGCCGCGTGGTGCTGCCGACGCTGCTGCCGGCGCTGCTCACGGGCTTCGCGCTGGCTTTCGCACGTGCCGTCGGCGAGTATGGCTCGGTCATCTTCATCGCCGGTAACCTCCCCATGGTGTCGGAGATCACCCCGCTGATCATTATCACCAAGCTGGAGCAATACGACTACGTCGGCGCCACCGCGGTCGCCGCCGTCATGCTGGTGGTGTCGTTCGCCCTCCTGCTCGTCATCAACGGCCTGCAGAGCTGGACCGACCGCCGCGCAGCAAAGGTGTCCTGATGTCAGCGGCAGCCACCAAAGCGCTGGGCAGCGCACGCAACGGGTCCGCCCGTTTCGAGACCAAGGCCGCCACGCGCGATCCCCCGTGGATCAAATTCGCGGTGCTCGGCGTATCGCTCGCCTTCTTCGTGCTGTTCCTGCTGATGCCTCTGACTGCGGTGTTCGTGGAGGCCTTTCGCCGAGGCTGGGGGGTCTATCTTGCGGCGCTGGTGGAGCCGGACGCGCTGTCCGCGATCCAGCTGACGCTGCTGATCGCCGTCCTCGCCGTGCCGCTCAACCTGGTGTTCGGGGTGGCCGCGGCCTGGGCCATCACCAAGTTCGATTTCCGCGGCAAGCAGCTTCTGATCAGCCTGATCGACCTGCCGTTCTCGGTGTCGCCGGTGATCTCGGGCCTCGTCTTCGTGCTCGTATTCGGGGCCCAGGGCTGGCTCGGCCCCTGGCTCAGCGAGCACGGCATCAAGATCATCTTCGCCGTGCCGGGCATGGTGCTCGCCACCGTGTTCGTTACCTTCCCGTTCGTCGCGCGCGAGCTGATCCCCCTGATGCAGGCGCAGGGGCGCGACGAGGAGGAGGCGGCGCTGGTGCTTGGCGCCTCGGGCTGGCAGATGTTCCGCACTGTGACGCTGCCCAACATCAAGTGGGCGCTGCTCTACGGTGTGATCCTGTGCAACGCCCGCGCCATGGGCGAGTTCGGCGCCGTCTCGGTGGTTTCCGGCCACATCCGCGGGCAAACCAACACCATGCCGCTGCACGTGGAGATCCTCTACAACGAGTACCAGTTTGCGGCCGCGTTCGCGGTTGCTTCGCTGCTGGCCATGCTGGCCCTGGTAACTCTGGTCGTGAAGACCTACGTGGAATGGAGGTCGGCTGAGCCCTCCAGAGAAGGCGAGACGCCATGAGCATCGAGGTCCGGGGCATCCACAAGACGTTCGGCCGGTTCGTTGCGCTCGACAGCGTGTCGCTGTCCTTCCCCACGGGCGAGCTGGTGGCACTGCTCGGGCCGTCGGGGTGCGGCAAGACCACATTGCTGCGGATCATCGCGGGGCTGGATTTCGCCGACGACGGCCGCGTGCTGTTCGACGGCGAGGATGCGGCGCAGCGGGACGTGCGGGAGCGCCAGGTGGGGTTCGTCTTCCAGCACTACGCGCTGTTCCGGCACCTGTCGGTGTTCGAGAACGTCGCCTTCGGCCTGCGCGTGAAGGCGCGCAAGCACCGGCCGCCCGAGGCCGTCATCAGGAAGCGGGTGCACGAGCTGTTGGACCTCGTTCAGCTCGGCTGGCTGGCGCACCGCTATCCCGCCCAGCTCTCCGGTGGGCAACGTCAGCGCATCGCCCTGGCGCGCGCGCTGGCCGTGGAGCCGCGCGTGCTGCTGCTGGATGAGCCGTTCGGCTCGCTCGACGCCAAGGTGCGCAAGGAGCTGCGCCGCTGGCTGCGCCGCCTGCACGACGAACTGCACATCACGTCCATCTTCGTGACCCACGACCAGGACGAGGCCATCGAGGTGGCCGACCGGATCGTGCTCATGAACAAGGGGCGGGTGGAGCAGACCGGCACCACGCAGGAGGTGTATGAGCGCCCGGCGACGGCGTTCGCATACAGCTTCCTCGGGGCCGTGAACCGGCTGCCCGGCCGGCTCGACGGCCGTACGCTGCGCGTGGGCAACGCCAGCGTGCCGCTGGCGGAATGCTCGGCCGCGCACGGGGAGGAGGTGATCGCCTTCGCGCGCCCACACGAGCTCGACATCGTAGTGGGCGACGACAATGCGTACGGCCTTCCCGCCCACGTGCAGCGCGTGCTGCCGAGCGGCGCCACCGCGCGCGTGGAGCTCACCGGCGCCGCGCCCGCCAACGGCACCGCCGAGCTGCCCCACTTCGAGGTGGAGATCACGCGTGAGCGGCTGGCCGAGCTCAACCTGCAGCCCGGTCAGGCCGTGCGCTTGACCTCGTCGCGCCTCAGGGTGTTCCCGCTGGACCGCCAGAGCTGAGTGGGAGCGCGGCGCGACACGGCTTCCGGCTTGGCGTCGGGCTTGCCGGCGTCGGGCCTGTTGGCATCGGCCATCACCGCGGGCCGCACCACGCCCTCCGGAAGGGCCGGCGAGCACAGCTCGATGAACCGGTAGGCGTAGGTGCGCAGGTAGGCGCCTCTGCGCACGGCGATCAGGGCCGTGTTGGGATCGAACAGGTGACTGCCGTCGATCAGCCTCAGGCCGATGTCGCGCTTGGGGTTGAAGGCCATGGCGGCGATGATGCCGACGCCGAGGCCCAGCTCCACGTAGGCCTTGAGCACGTCCGTATCCATGGCCGACACCACGATGTCGGGTGTCAGGCCCGCCCTGGCGAAAGCGCGGTCGATGTTGCCGCGGCCGGTGAAGCCCTCGTGGTAGGTGATGATGGGCCACTCGGCCAGCGCTTCCAGGGTGAGCGGCCCGGCCTTGTCCGCGTCCAGCGGGTGGCCTTTGGGGACGACCACGCCGTGCTGCCAGCTGTAGAACGGGAACGTGATCAGCGCCGGCACGTCGCGCAACGTCTCGGTGCAGATGCCGATGTCGGCATCGCCCCCGGACAGCATCGAGCCGATCTCGGCGGGACTGCCCTGGTGCAGGGTGAGGTGGACCTTGGGGTACGCGCTGCGAAACGGGGCCACTACGTGCGGGAGCACGTAGCGTGCCTGGGTGTGGGTGGTGGCGATCACCAGCTTGCCCTGCTCACGGTTGGAGAATTGCTCGCCCAGCCGCTTGATGCTGGCTGTGTCGGCGAGCACCCGCTCGACGATCTCCACCATCTCCTTGCCGGGGTCGGTGAGGCCCAGCAGGCGCTTGCCGCGGCGCACGAACAGCTCCACGCCCAGCTCGTCCTCCAGGTCCTTGATGTGCTTGCTGACGCCCGACTGCGAGGTGAACAGCGAGCCGGCCACCTCCGTCAGGTTGAAGTTTCGGCGCACGGTCTCGCGCACGATCCGAAGCTGCTGGAAATTCATCGGCGTGATCCTGTCTGGGGCGCGCCCGCGGCGCCCATTGCACCGCCGCGGGGGTCGCCTGAGAAGGTAATGCAAGAATTTTCGAGAAGGAATGGCCGGAAGAAAAAAGAAATGTCGTCGCATGGGCTTGGGGCCGCTGAGAACGAAAAATCTTACCTTCTTTGCTGCGGTGGCACGTTGCTCCCTCGCCCCCTTGTCACACAGGCTTCATGAAAGCGGGGCCAACCTCTCCCCTCCCGGATTTCGTACGGTTCGGCTGGCCGTGCCTCGCTCTCCTCGCGCGCCCCGCCTTGTCGCCGGCGCCGCGCTGGTCCTCGCCGGCCTTCTTCGCGACGCCGCGCCTGATCCTGCTAGGTGGTGTGCTCAATCGCACCGACTTCGCAGCCGGCACGCTCACTAGAGCCCTGACTTTCTGTTGCTGGGTGGAGACTGGAAGCGTTGCACTCGGCACGAGGATTACGGCTAGTGACCCAACTCAGTCCAAGTTGCTGTTCGCTGACAGAGTGTGGCCTGCCCACTACCCTTGCCGGCCTACAAGCCAGTCTTCAATATATGCTTGCGGTCAGCTACGTTGCAGGCATCGGGACCGAAGCCGCGGGCACGCCGCGGCCTGAACGGGCTGCTGTGCTGCATCGGCACCCGCTTGCCAATATCATATGGATGGCTGGCCGATGACCAACTGCGATGCCGGCTCTGCGGCGCAGACGGAGCCAAAGCGGCTGCGGTTCGATCGCTATGTCCTGGATTTGCGTCGCGGCTGTCTCCTTCTCGACGGGAGCGAGATTGCCCTTCGGCCAAAGACCTTCGCAGTCCTGCATTACCTCGCCGAGAATTCCGGCCGGCTTGTCTCGAAGGACGAACTGTTTGCTGCGGTTTGGCCAAATCTCGCCATCACGGACGATGCCTTGGTGCAGAGCATCGGCGAGCTGCGACGCGCGCTCGGAGACGACGGCCCGCGCCTGATCAGAACGGTACCCCGGCGCGGCTACCGATTTGAATCGGAGGTGGCGGTCATTGCGGGAGCCGACTTGCCCGCAACCGATGGGACACCACATTCGCCGGCTTCCCACGAGGGCGCTCAATCCTTGGAACCCGCCACCGTGTCGGTCGTTGCGGCGGCTGATCCGCCCGCGACCGAGAACCCCCCGGATTCGGTGCCCTCCCGCGCCGGCTCGCAGCCGCCTGGGCCCAGCATCCGGGCTCAGGCATCGACGTTGCTCACGACTGCGCTTAGCGGCTGGCGCGAGAGGGTGTTCGCCGCTCTGGCGCTCGTAGCTCTGCTGGTTGCGGGGGTGCTGTGGACCAATCGCGGCTCCGAGCCGAAATTGCCGGGCACCAAAAGCGCCGAGGTCGGCACCAAGGCGGCAATCGCCATTCTCCCCTTCCTGAACCAGAGCGACGATCCTGCTCGCGACTATTTCGCGGATGGCGTGACGCAGGACATCATCAACGCGCTGGGCCGGTTCTCCGCGCTCACGGTGATGTCGTGGAATGCCGTCCTGCCGTACAAGGGGAAGCCCGCCAGCCCCGGAGAGGTCGGCCGCAACCTCGCGGTGCGCTATCAGGTCGAAGGCAGCGTCCGCCACACCGGCGACCGCGTACGGGTCGCCGCCCAGCTCGTCAATACGGATGGTCGGGTGCTCTGGTCTTTCCGCTTAGACGAGGCGCTTGCGGACGTCTTTGCCTTGCAGGACCAGATCACCACTGAGATCGCCGGGGCACTGGCCATCCGTGTGACCGAGTCCGAGCAACGCCGGGTCTTCGCCAAGCCGACCGAGAGTCTGGAGGCCTACGATTTGGTGTTGCGGGCGAGACCGGCATTTCAGCGCCCGACGCGGGCCAACAACGTGGAGGCGCGTGCGCTGCTCAGGCGCGCGATCCAGCTCGATCCGAACTACGCCGCTGCCTATGCCGCGCTCGCCGAAACCTATCACGTCGCGGTGTCGTGGGGCTGGGCGGAATCGCCGACGGTATTTCTGAGCCGCGCGGAGGAGATGGCCAACAAGGCGCTGAGCCTCAACGATGCGGACGTGCGCGCGCGCATCGTCCTGGGGCGCATTCACATCTTCTACAAGCGATACGAGCTGGCCAAGGTGGAGATGGACCGCGCGATCGCAGTCAATCCCAGCGATGCGCACGGCCTTGCCGGTCGGGGCAACGTTCTGATGTGGCTGGGACAGACGGACGCCGCAATCGAGGCTTTGGAGCTGGCGCAGCGTATCGATCCCGAGCTCAACGCGATCGACCGATTCGCGCTCAGCCTCGCCTACTACCTGAAAGGGCGGTACACTGCGGCGATCGAGCAGGCCGAACTCAACATCCGCAAGTCGGAAGGTGCCCACTTCAGCCGTGTCGTGCTCGCGGCAGCCTATGCGCAGCAAAACCGGTCCGAGGACGCCGCTCGCGTGGTGTCCGCTATTCACCTCGCGGACCCGACGTTCGATCCGGAGGCATTCGGAAGCAAGTTCCTGAACTCGGCCGATCTTGAGCACTTGCGCTACGGGCTGCGCAAGGCTGGTCTGCCAGCCTCCGGCAACTGAGCACTCGTCTAGTCTAGCGCTTATGCATGAACGCTTTGTTCTGGTTCGCCTTTAGGACGTTTTCAGTGAGGGTCTGCCGGAACCGCTCCGGTCCAGTCGGCCCGCCGAAGATATAGAGCTTGCCGTCGCTGATCAGCCAGTACTCCGGGTTGGCCTCGTGGATCTCGCCGCGCGTGAGGGCCATGGCGCAGAAGTTCGCGAACTGCGGCGCATAGCGCAACGGGTCGGCCTTGAAGAGGTCACGATGCTCCGGCCGCGCAAAGCGGTAACGGTGCTCATCCCACTCGTATTCCAGCCCCGGCAGCCCTGGCGTGGGTCTGCCCAAGGTGAAGTAGGCGACAGGGTCATAGCCCTTGATTGCCAGGGGCAGCTTCTCAGCGATGGCAGGTGGTGAACCCACAGAAGCGGCAGCCGCGAGCAACACGAGGCGGACCGCAATTCGCCGAGACAGACCCAGCATGAGCGAGCCCCCTGTGCAATTGACCCACGGCTTGCGTCAACGGCCCGCGTGGTGGCAGGCCACTCTGCGCCAGCCGGCGCGCCGATCCTACCTCTCGCACCCTGTCCGAGTCTTGAAATTTCGGCGTTCTTTCGGGATTTCCTTTGCCTTCCTTCGTTACGGTGCTGACCCACCCGTGGTCGGCTGTCAGGCGTGGTTGGGCCTCGGAAGGGGGGCGCCGCGCAGCGCCAGCTCCGGGAACCGGTACCAGCGTGGGCGCAAGGTCACGACGAGCCACTGAAGATGCAGAGCCTCGACAGGAGGAACGGATGAGAACCAGATCGAGCGCGCCGATTGCCTTGCTCGCCGGCTGCGCCATCGGCGCTGCCGCCATGACGGTGGTCCATGCCCAGGCAACCCCACCAGCCTACAGCATCGTTGAGGTCGACGTGATCGATGCGGAAGGGTTCAAGGCCTTCGCGCAACGCAACGCTGCGGGGGTGGCTGCCGCCGGTGGACAATTCATCGTGCGGCGTGGCCGGGTTGTGACTTCGGCGGGGACACCGCCAAAGGGCGTTTTCATCATCGCGTGGAGCAGCCTCGACCAGGCTACCGGCTATTTCAATTCGCCCACCTTCAAGGAACTGATCCCGCTGCGGGACAAGACCGTCAAAGTGCGCCTTTTCCACGTCGAAGGAGTGTCGAAATAGGACCGCTCTGGATGATCAACCAAATGGAGAAGAACATGAAACAGCGAACACGCGCTTTCGGTTGGCTGCTCCCGCTGTGCGCGGCAGCGGTACTGCTGGCACCCCCGCAAGCAGGGGCGCAGCAGAAACTCGACATCAAGCCGGTAGCCGAGAAAAAGCTCAAGGAGCTGCCGGCGGGGCCTCTGTATTGGCGGCTCGAGAACTTCCCGACGCTGGCACAGGCGCAGGCCGCCGCCGGTCCAACGGCGCTGGCTGCCGAGGTCGCGGGTGAAGTCTGGCTCTTCACGCTCGGTCCCAAGGGAGGCGCGACGCCTGGCGCAAGCAAGGTCGCCGAGATAGGTCCCGTGCCGCCGATCACGGCCCCCGAATATCTGCTGCGCATCAACCATGCCGGCGGTCCGCCAGGGGCCAAGACGCGCGTGCATACGCATCCGGGCTCCGAAGCCTTCTACGTCCTGTCCGGCCGGCTGGGCCAAAGGACGCCGCACGGCGTTGCCCATGCCGACGCCGGCCAGTCGATGAACGGCCACGGTGCCGACACGCCAATGGAAGTCTTCAGTGCCGGCACGAGCAATCTGGATCAGCTCGTCATGTTCGTGGTGGACGCCATCAGGCCTTTTTCGTCGCCCGCCAACTTCGAGTGAGGCGACCGCCTGATCGCGCATGTCCAGCGGAGCGCAAATATGTTGCAATTCAGTCTCCAGACGACGTACTGATGCCGCCTGGAAGAGTCTGAACCTGGCACACTTGCCCCGTGCAGAGCGGAGCGTCGGATAATCCGCTATTTGGGGTGGATCGACCTGGCCACGTCGTTCCCTTCGCAGGAGGACAGTCCCAAATCGAGGATATGGTCTGGTTCAGGCCTTACCCCAATTGGGGGATGCGGCGCGTCCGATGCTCTCTGCATGGCCGAGCCGTCCAGTGCGGGTGGACGGTCCGAGCGTCCGTCGCCGCCTTCCTGATGCCGCGCAATGGAGTTCGGGCGAGGTCGGACGGCGACGGAAGCCGAAGCGCGGCGCAGCTAGGCGCTGCCGTCGGGCGGAGAGCGGATGGGAAGCACGACCCGTATGGTGCTGGGGCGCTGCGCGGTTCCCGTCCATTGCGCCTCGCCGCCGTGCCGGTGGGCGATCTGGCGGACCAGCGTGAGGCCCAGCCCCGCGCCGGAGCTGCGGTCGCTGCCGGGGAGCCGGAAGAACGGGGTGAACACGCGCTCGCGATCCGCCGGCGCAACGCCGGGACCGCAGTCGCTGACCGTGACGCTGGCCCGCGCTCCGTCGGGGCGGACGTCCACCTCGATGGGCGGGGCGCCGTGGCGCTCGGCGTTCTCGATCAGGTTGCGCACCATGCGCCGGAGAAGCCCGCGGTCGCCGCACACGGTCACGGGAGCGCCGGTCACGGTGCAGTGCTCGTAGCGGGCGGCTTCCTCGGCGGCCAGCGCCAGCAGGTCGATCTGCTCGCGCCGGTCCAGGCTCTTCACCGCGTCCAGGCGGCTCGACAGCAGAATCTCGTCGATGAGCGCGTCCAGCTCGGCGATGTCGCGCTCCAGGTCGGCCTTGCGTCTGGGGTCGGCGGCCTCCTTCAGCAGCTCCACGCCCATGCGGATGCGCGACAGCGGCGTCCTCAGCTCGTGCGAGGCGTTGGCGAGGAGCAGCTTGTGCTGGCCGACCAGGTCATCGATGCGGGCGACGGCGCGGTTGAAGCTCTCCGCCAGCCGCGCCACCTCGTCCTTGCCCTCCACGTTGACGCGGGCGGCGAGGTCGCCGGCGCCCAGCTGCTCCACGCCCGCCTGCAGGCGCTCCAGCCGCCGCGTGAGGCGCCGCACCAGCGGATAGGCGCAGATCGCCACCGCCAGGGCGATGCCGCCCAGGAAGGCGATGACGCCCAGCAGCGGATGCCAGCGCCGGCCATGCCCCGTCCGCGCCACCAGCCAGCGGTCGTCGGGCAGCCGGATCGCCCAGGCCGGGCCGCCACGGCCGTAGATCCAGCCGCCGGTCTCGCGGCGGCTCGGGTATGGCACCCGCCCTCCGGCCGCGGCGACGAGGCGCCGGTCCTTGTCGAACAGGGCGAGATCGAGGTTGAGGCGGTCGTGGATGCGCTCCAGCGCCTGCCGGTAGGTGGCGTCGTCGGCGCTGGCCGGCGGCAGCACCGGGGCAACCAGCTCGCCCAGCAGCTCGAAGGCCTGCTGGCTGGGCGAGGGCTGCGGCGCAAAGCGCCACATCATGCCGCCGAACAGCACGACGAGCAGCAGGCTGGCGACGATCGTCAGGTAGATCTGCTTGTAGAGACGATGCATCGGCGCGTCAGTCCTGCGCCTTTGCGAACACGTAGCCGGCGCCGCGCACGGTGATGACGCGGCGCGGCTTCTTGGGGTCGTTCTCGATGGCGGCGCGGATGCGCGAGACGTGCACGTCGATGGAGCGGTCGAAGGCCTCCAGCGGCTCGGCGCGCAGCAGATCCATCAGCACATCGCGCGACATGACGCGGCCGGCGTGCTCGGCCAGCGCCAGCAGCAGCTCGAACTGATAGGAGGTGAGCGGCCTCGCCTCGCCAGCCAGGCGCACCTCGCGGGCGGCGCGGTCGACCTCCAGGCGGCCGAAGCGCAGCACGTCGTCCTTCCGCGGCGCGGCGCCGCGACGCAGGATGGCCTTAAGGCGGGCCAGCAGCTCGCGCGGCTCGAAGGGCTTGGGCAGGTAGTCGTCGGCGCCCATCTCCAGGCCGATCACGCGATCCATGGCATCGCCACGCGCGGTCAGCATCAGGATCGGCGTAGCGGCGCGCGACCGGATCTGGCGGCAAACGTCGAGGCCGTCCATGTCGGGGAGCATCAGATCGAGGACGATGGCGTCGAAGGCCTCGCGACTGTGCATGGCGATGCCCGAGCCGCCGCTGGCGGCGCGGGCCACGCGGAAGCCCGCCTCGCCCAGATAGTCGCGGACCATCTCGGCGAGCCGCGCGTCGTCCTCGATCAGGAGAATGCGGTCGGTCACGGGCCTACTCTAGCGGGCGGGGGCGGGGGCGCGAAGGGCTGGTGTCAGACCCTCTGGGTCTGACACCGTGGCCCCAACGCCGCAGTCAGGCGGCGTGCTCTCAACAGCGTTTGCGCTACGGTGTCTGACCCGGAGGGTCAGACACCGATCGCGCTACCCGCGGTGCCAGAAGCTCCGGCGCCATTTTGCCCACTCGTTGGCCTTCTGCCGCTGCTCGGGCGTCAGCACCTCGGCCGCGTCGGCGATCGCCTGGGCGAAGCGCTTGCTCGCTGCATCGGCCAAGGCCAGCTGGTCGGCGCGGAACGCCTCGATGGCGGCCCGGTCCACCTTGGGCTGTGTCAGCAACTCGGCGGCCCGCTCGCGCGCGGCCTGTGCCTTCTCCTTCATGGGCAGGAGGTCTTTCACGGCCCCCCTGGCAATGGCGCGCAGCTTCTCCTGCTGCTCGGGGGTGGCGTCGAGCTCGATGACGGCGTGGCGGATGCCGCGGTCCACGCGGTCCTCGACCTGGGCCGGGGTCAGCGGCCCGTGCATGAAGCCGGGGCCGTGCCAGCGGCCCCAGGGCGGGCCGTACTGACCGATGGCGCTGGTGGCCACGGCCCCCGTGAACGCCGCTGCCAGCGCAATGGCGGCCACCGGCAGCCACCTGCGGCGACGCCGGCCGGTGGGGGCTTCGGGATGGGATTGGTCGGTCATGTCGGCTCTCCTCGCTGGCGATCTTTCTGACCAGCAATCTGGGAGGCCCCGGTTTCACGCCCGTCTCCGCAGGGTAAAGTTTTGTAAACGGGGGCGAGACGGTGAGTGGTGAAGTCCTAAAATCGCAGGATCGCGAGCCCCCGCATGCCACGACTCACGGCTTCACGACCTCACGAGTTGCACGAGGAAGTGATGGCAGTTTGATCCGGGGGCTGCGGCGAGCGGGGGCTCGGCCGATTGATTAACAGCGGGCGGCTGCACATCTGGCTCTCCGAGCGGGCGGAGGATCGGATTAAGGCGTGCTTGAACCGGCAGTACCGCCGGCGCGTCTGATCCGGCATGATGGTCCCCGCGTATGGTCGAGTCGCAGAAGCGACCAGCGCTTGGGGGCGGAAAGGCGAATCGGAGGCTGAGCATGATTTGGGGTGCTGCCTGGCGGCCCGTAGCCGGCGCCGTGCTGGGGACTATGATGTTGGCGGCCTGGGGCTCTGCCGAGGCCGCGAGCGCATTTGGAGGCCTCGGGGGCTCATGGTCGGGCACCGGGTACATCAAGCTGGAGAACGGCCAGCGCGAGGCGATCCGCTGCAGCGCCAACTACGTGTCGAGGAGCGGCGGCCATGCCCTCGGCCTCTCGCTGCGCTGCGCCAGCGCCTCGGGCCGGGTGGACTTGCGCGCCAGCCTGGAGGCTCGTGGCAGCCGGGTGACCGGCACCTGGGAGGAGCGCAGCTACGGCGTCTCGGGCGACGTATCCGGGGTCGCCAACGGCGGCAACCTGCGGCTGGTGTTCGGCGGCAGCCTGTCGGGCGCCATGCTGGTGACGACCAGCGGCAACTCGCAGTCCATATCGGTCCGCACCGACACCTCGGCCCTGCAGGGCGTCAACGTCAGCCTGCGCCGCAACGACTAGCGGCGCGGCCTTATTTGGTCAGAGCCCATGAGCGGGCCTCCCCCGAGGCTCGCTGCGGTGGGTTTTTCCCTTGGGGCTGTCCGTCGCCCTGACCCGGTCAGCCGAGCCAGCGGGGCCATCCTCTCTTGGAGGAAATCGGGGGCCTTGAGCGTAGCGACCCGGCGAGCGCCTGGCTGGCGAGGCGGGCGCCTTCCACCAGCGAGCGCAGCTTCGCCCACGCGATCTGCGGATGCGTTCGCTCGCCGAAGCCGCAATGATACACTACCGTAGATAGCTGCTTTCGTTTCAGACCCGGAGGGTCTGGCGCCTTCACGCCACGAACGGATTGGTGCGGCGCTCCTGGCCGATGGTGCTGGTCGGGCCGTGGCCGCAGATGAAGGCGAAGTCGTCGCCCAAGGGGAGCAGCTTCGTCTTGATCGACTGGATCAGGGCGGCGTGGCTGGTCTGCGGCAGGCCCTCGGTGCGGCCGATGGAGCCGCGGAACAGCACGTCGCCGACCAGGGCGAATTTCTGCGCCGCGTTGATGTAGGCGACCGAGCCCGGCGAGTGCCCAGGGCAGTGCAGGATGGAGAAGGCGGCGCCGGCCACGGTGACGGTGTCGCCCTCGGCCAGCCAGCGGTCGGGCGTGACGGCGCGGGCGCCCGGCATCCCGAAGGCGAGCCCGGATGCAGCCAGGTTGTCGAGCAGAAACCTGTCGGCCTCGTGCGGCCCCTCGATGGGGATGCCGCCGAGCTTCTCCTTGAGCTCGGCCGCGCCCGCGGCGTGATCGACGTGGCCGTGAGTGAGGAGGATCTTCTCCACCGTCACGCCGGTTTTGGCGATGGCCGCCTCGATGCGGTCGAGGTCGCCGCCGGGGTCCACCACCGCGCCGCGTTTGCTCGCCTCGTCCCAGATCAAGGTGCAGTTCTGCTGGAACGGCGTGACGGGGACGATCGCGGCTTGCAGGGGCATGTGGCGGCGCTCTTTAGCGAATACGCTTGCTCGCGCCGTCCTATAGCACCGATGCCCGGCAGTCCACGCGCGAGATTTGGGCGGGAGATCCTCGACCAAGCCGGTTGGCACGGCGCGCATGCGCTGCGCGTGCCTGCGAACATCACGCTCGTGCCGCTGCCGCCCTACTCGCTCGAGCTCAACCCCAATGATGCAGCAGATTGAGAGAATAGGCCTCTCCACTGAGATCGGGCCCGACGGCTGGCCGGTGGACGATCGGCATCCCGCAAATCGACAAAGGTGAGCACGCGAGCACCTGTCAGTTGGTGAGAATGAAACCAATCTTCGACAACTCGCCAGAAAACTCAACCTCGGATGGTGCACTGACTAGGCTATCGATATACCTCTTTGCTTGAGCGGCGGCGGGCTCAAAATGTCGTTCGCCGTAAGTGTTCAGGATAGCCGTGCTCAGAAGCAATCTGTTTGAAAGCGAGACCAGAGACTTCTTGTTTGCATAGGACTTGAGAAGCAACCCGAGAGCGCGCTCTGGTCGAGTGCCAATCAGTATTGCGGTCACTACCCGGGTCTGATTGAGTCCGAAGATCAGGGAGCTGCAGGAGGAAAAGATACTCCGACCCTGTGTTCCACACACCACCGTCGTTTGGAACCTTCTCTGCATCCAGCAAGCCGGGTCGCGATCACCGACCACATCTTCGTGGTAGTCTTTGAGCGATGTGTTTGGCGGACAGAGTCTCCCAAGCCAGTCTGGATCATGAAAGAAGCCCGGGCAGTACTCTCCGCTGGCTCTCGTCACGAAGTCTTTCCAAACGACCGGTGACGATCCACAGGGTTCAGAGTTTCGAATGCATATTCTCTTGAATTCGGGTTCCGTAACAAACTGCACCCCGCAAAGCCGATCGCGCCGCGACGCGAAGAACGACTCGGCAGCGGGATTGGACTTTTGCGGCGATGGTTCACCGGTTGCCAATTCAGGCCAAAGCATCGCAAGGAAGAGTAGATAGGGCGCCCAGCGCATGCTTCACCACCGGAGATGTTGGTCAGTTAGCCCTCGGATCGAAGTCCCAGATTATCGTCTTCCATACGCTATACCGGGCAGCTGGGAGCCTAAAGGGCTGGCAAGCCCTGACAGCCCTAATGGCCTGGTTAGCTGAAGGCATGATGTCGGGTGTGGGCTCCGGGTTGACTATCCGGGGTTGCCCCAAGAGCCTGCCATCCTCCCCGAGGTCCCACCGAAGCGTTACGACGACGGGCCGACCAGTCTTGGGTAGCCTCCAATGCTTGCGAAGGCACGATGTGATCATGCTCTTAATTTGCACCAACTCGGACTGGCCGATTGGTTCTTGCACCGCCTTTGGGGCCTGCGCCTGAACGCTTGCCGCGAGACAGATCACTGACAACGGACCAACCAACCATCTCATCACATCCCCCTTACTTCGAACTGCCCGCTATCCCTCAACATAGGTGCGCTGGGTGCGCCTTGCCGCTCTCGCTGGCGGGATGGCGCAGGAGCACGACCTCGCTTGCGTCGACGCAGGAGTTCCTGGACCAGTTCGCCGCAACGATCGGCAAGAACGAGCACGTCGCCCTGATTCGGCAGTCGGGCGTCGGCAATCTGGGACCTTTGAGGCGCGGAGTCGGCCCTCCGCGCGGAGTCGGTCGATATCGTCAGAGTACAATCTTATGCGCCTCGGAGTCGCGTCTGATCTGCCTCCGACCGTGGCCGACGACCCCTGACGCCCGACTGCCGCTTGCCTTGCCGCTCGCAGGGACGATACGGTCACGCCATGAAGATCACCATCGAGGCCAACTCCGGCGCCTTCGACTTCGAGTGCGCACCGACGGAGCGCATCCTCTACGCCGGCCTGACGCAGGGCCTGGCGCTGCCGTACGAATGTTCCACCGGCACGTGCGGCACCTGCCGCGGGCGTATCGCGTCGGGGAGCGCGCACGTGGAATGGGAGGCGGCGCCCGGCTTTGCCAAGCTCAAGCGCGAGAAGGGCGACATCCTGATGTGCCAGGCGCGCCCGACGTCCGACTGCACCTTGCGCGTCCCCGCCAGGATCGCTGCGCACGCCAACCCCGAGACTGTGCCTGCGCACCGCACGGCGCGCATCGAGAACGTGCGCAGGCTGGTGCACGATGTGCTCGAGTTCGATCTCGTCCTGTCGCGCCCCATGACCTTCGACGCCGGCCAGTTCGTGGTGGTGGAGACCTCCGACATCGCCGGCGGGCGTGCCTACTCCATGGTCAACTTCGACCGCGCCGCCGGCCGGCTCAAACTGGTCGTCAAGCAGATGCCGGGGGGCAGATTCTCCGACTGGCTGTTCGCCGGCGATCCGGCCGGGGAGGAGCTGGCCGTGTTCGGGCCGCTCGGCCGTGCCACCTTCCATCCCGAAGAGGGCAGGGACCTGCTCTGCGTCGCCGGCGGCTCCGGCATCGCCGGCATGATGGCCATCGTCGGGCGGGGGGTGCGAGAGGGCTACTTCAAGGAGCGGTCCGGCCGCGTGTTCTTCGGGGTGCGGACCCTGGCCGAGGCGTTCTACATGGAGGAGCTGGCGAGCTTCGTGGCGGCGACAGGCGGCCGGCTGGAGGTGGCCCTGGCGCTGTCCCACGAGGCTATCGCCGCCGAGACCCATCCGCGGTTTCCCGCCATCCGTCTGGCCGGCGGGATGGTGGGCGACGCAATGATCCGCTCCATGGGCGGGCGCTACGACAACACGGTGGCCTTCGTCGCCGGCCCGCCCATCATGGTGGACAGGGTGCTGCACCACCTGACGCGCGAGGCCAAGATGCCGCGGTCCCTGGTCCGCTACGATAAATTCGCCTGAACGGCCGGCCTCCGACGGATGCGTCGAGGCAGTCCCGTCCTGGTGATTGCACCAAAGTCGAGCATCGGAAACCGGCCGGCTGGGGCTATCGTTGCCCGCGATGCTCATGGGAACACCCATGCGACGGTCCCTCCCGTAAAACCGTTTCGTTCTGGCGGCGGTTAACTAAAGCAACCGAAACGCCACAATTCCGGGACACCACGTTCCATTCCGCGTTGACCGCGGGGGGGCGTGGTATTAGGTGTACCAGCGACCGCTTCAAGGCACGGGGACGATGCCGATGTGGGAAGGGGCCTGGCCGCCAAGAGCCAGGTCCTTTCCTTTTGTGCTCAGCCTCCGAGGCGCCATTGTGACCGATGAGCGCGAGACTGCCCGTCCTGGGCGAGTCCATGGCGGACGCTTCCGCGCTACCCTGGCTGAACGCGGGGTTCGACGATCCGCCAGCCCTGGCCGGCCGTATCGGCGGACCACACGAACGAGACGCTGCGCCGAGAACCGGCAGACGGCCCACGGTCCGGTCCCGCACTTCCTCGGCCCCATCCAGAACGTGAAGGCTCCGACCAAGGACCAGGGCCAGAACGCGGCGCGCAGTGAGAGGGGTCAGGCCCTGGGTCAGACCCCAGAGGGTCTGACCCCTTTGTTGGGAGACCGCCCACAGGTGTATCCGGACAAATCACGCGCTTGTGAAGAGAAGCCGCCGCAATTCCTGGCTTCGTTCTAAAGTAGAGTTTCAGCTTCGACGGCCCCATCGGAGCTGCGCCGCGCAGGCCCGTGCCTGCGCGAGGATCTCGTGCCGATCAGTCGGCGACGCGAGCCATGCGCCAGATCGCCGACAAAGCGGGCCGCGCGTCCCGTCGCCGGACGACGCCGGGGCGAGAACGCATGAGCACGCGTGCAGGCAGCTGCGGGATCGCAAGCTCGGAGGAGGAAACGCTGTGGCAACCTTGAAGATCAATGGACAGGAACGGACATACGACGGCGATCCGTCGGTGCCGCTGCTGTGGTATCTGCGCGACGAGCTGGGCCTCACCGGCACCAAGTTCGGCTGCGGCGCCGCGCTGTGCGGCAGCTGCACCGTCCACGTGGACGGCAGCGCCGTGCGCTCCTGCGTGACGCCGATGTCGGAGCTGTCCGGCAAATCGGTCGTCACCATCGAGGGGCTGAGCCCCAAGGGCGATCATCCGGTTCAGGTCGCTTGGCGCGACCAGGGCGTGCCGCAGTGCGGCTACTGCCAGGCCGGCCAGATCATGAATGCCGCGGCCTTCCTGGCGAAGACGCCGGGGCCGACCGACGCCCAGATCACCGAGGCCATGACGGGCAATCTCTGCCGCTGCGGCTGCTACCAGCGTATCCACGCGGCCGTGCGCGCCGCTGCTCGGGGGGCCTGACCATGACCGAGCTCAACACCCACACCAGGGCGAAGATTATCAACGTCAGCCGGCGCGGTCTGCTCAAGGGCGTAGCCGCTACCGGCGGTCTCGTGCTGGCCGCGCAAGTCCCGGGCGTCAGGGCGGCGCTCGCCGACTATCCGACCGGTGGCACCGCCATGCCGAACGGTGTGGTGAACAACCCCAAGGTGTTCGTCTCCATCGGCGGCGACGGCACGGTGACGATCGTCGCCGCCCGCGCCGAGATGGGCAACGGCGCCGCCCGCACCGCGCTGCCCATGATGCTCGCCGACGAGCTTGAGGCCGACTGGGCGAAAGTGCGCGTGGTGCAGGCGCCCGGCGACGAGCGTACCTACGGCAACCAGGACACCGACGGCTCGCGCAGTGTGCGCCACTGGATCCAGCCGATGCGCCAGTGCGGCGCCGCGGCGAGGGCCATGCTGGAGCAGGCGGCCGCCGCCGAGTGGAAGGTGGAGTTAAGCGAGGTCGAGGCGCAGCTGCACGAGGTCGTGCACAAGCCCACCGGGCGCAAGCTCAGCTACGGCCACCTCGCCGCCGCCGCATCGGCCCTGCCGGTGCCGGCCGCCGACAAGATCAAGCTGAAGGAGGCGAGCGCCTTCCGCTACATCGGCAAGGGCACGACCCGCGTCTCCGACCTGCACGACATCACCACCGGCAAGGCGATCTACGGCCAGGACGTCATGCTCCCCGGCATGAAGTTCGCCGTCATCGCCAGGCCACCGGTGGTGGGCGGCAAGGTGGCCTCGGTCGATACTAGCGCGGCCTTGAAGGTGCCGGGCGTGGAGAAGATCGTCACCCTCCCGCCGACGCCCGCACCCTACAAGTTCGGGCCGCTGGGCGGCGTGGCGGTGATCGCCCGAAGCACCTGGGCCGCGATCAAGGGCCGCGAGGCGCTCAAGATCGTCTGGGACGACGGGCCGAACAAGGCGCACGACTCCAAGGCGTTCCGGCAGCACCTCGAAGCCGAGGTCAAGAAGCCCGGCAAGGTCGAGCGCAACGTCGGCGATGTGGACAAGGCCCTGGCCTCGGCGGCCAGGGTGATCGTGGGCGAGTATTACGCGCCGCATCTCCACCACGCCACCATGGAGCCCCCGGCCGCGACGGCGCGCATGAGCCACGGCAAGTGGGAGGTCTGGGCGCCGGTGCAGAGCCCCGGCGGCGCCCGCGACGACGTGGCCGCGGCGCTGGGCGTATCTCCGTCCGAGGTCACCTTGCAGCCGACGCTGCTCGGCGGCGGCTTCGGCCGCAAGTCCAAGTGCGACTTCGCCATCGAGGCGGCGTTCCTGTCCAGAGAGCTTGGCGGCACGGCCGTGAAGGTGGTGTGGACGCGCGAGGACGACGTGCGCCACGGCTTCTACCACACCGCGACGGCGGACCGGTTCGAGGCCGGGCTCGACGCCGGCAACAAGGTGATCGCCTGGCGCCACCGCAGCGCGGCACCCACCATCCTGTCCACGTTCGCGCCCGATCCGAAGCATCCCTTCGACATCGAGCTGGGCATGGGCTGGGTGGACACGCCGTTCGACGTGCCCAACATCCGCATGGAGAGTGGCGAGGCGCAGAGCCACGTGCGCATCGGCTGGTTCCGGTCGGTCAACAACGTCATGCACGCCTGGTCGACCCAGTCGTTCGTGGCCGAGATGGCCCAGCAGCTGGGGAAGGACCCGAAGGACTTCCTCCTGGAGCTGATCGGCCCGGCGCGCACCGTCGATCCGCGCAAGGAGGTCACGACGCCTTGGTGGAACTACGGCGAGCCGTTCGAGACCTACCCCATCCAGACGGGGCGGCTGCGCAACGTCGTGGAGATCGCCGCCAAGGAGGCGGGGTGGGGCAAGCAGCTGCCCAAGGGGCAGGGGCTCGGCATCGCCGCGCACCGCAGCTTCGTCACCTACGTTGCCACCGTGGTGCACGTGGTGGTGGGCGACAAGGGCCAGATCTCCATCCCGCGCATCGACACCGTGGTGGACTGCGGCTACTGCGTGCATCCCGAGCGGGTGCGCTCGCAGATGGAGGGTGCGGCCGTGATGGGCCTCACCCTCGCCAAGTACGGCGACGTCACGCTCAAGAACGGTGCCATCCAGCAGTCGAACTTCAACGACTACCCGCTGGTGCGCATCAACGAGTCGCCCACCGAGACGCGCGTGCACATCGTTCCGCATGGGCTCGATGTGCCGCCGAGCGGCGTGGGCGAGCCCGGCGTGCCGCCGCTTGCTCCGGCACTCTGCAACGCCATCTTCGCCGCCACGGGCAAGCGCATCCGCCAGCTGCCCATCGGCGACCAGCTGGCCTAGCAGCCTCCGGCGGATTCCCCTCCCCCTGGTGGGGAGGGGCTAGGGGTGTGGGGAATCCCGATATTCGAGGTCTGGGGCTCCCCCCCACCCTGTCCCTCCCCCACAAGGGGGGAGGGAACCCTGCGGCGAGACCCGTTTCATCATCCAGGGTCGGCGCAGCCGGTGATCGGCTGAAACGGAACTCCGCATTCTACCAGGGCGCTGACGCTGCCGGCCGACGCCTGACGGTTTGCGCCCGGGCGCCCGGTTCGCGAGAGGCTCCACCGCTCTCCCACAGGTGTCGACCGCAAGGAGCCGCCGCGCGCCACTGCGGGCTCTGCCGACCGGGACAAATGCGCGGTTGTCACCGGGGCGCGGGCGAGTCACTGTCCGCTTTTCCTCTTTGCGCAGCCGACGCGCGGTTGCGCATCCGAAGGGAGGAGCGGAATGCCGGCAACCTTTGCCCTCCTGCATCTCGCCGGGTACATCGCCCTGCTGCTCTGGGGCTTGCACATGGTGCACAGCGGCATCGTGCGCGCCCTCGGCGGGCATCTCCGGCAGGTTCTTGCCGTCGGGCTCAAGAGCCGCTGGAAGGCGTTCCTCGCCGGCATGGGCATCACCGCGCTCCTGCAGAGCAGCACCGCCACGGCCCTGATGTGCACGAGCTTCATCGCGGCCGGTTTCATGACTCTGGTCCCCGCCCTGGCCGTCACGCTGGGCGCAAACGTGGGGACCACGCTCATCGTTCAGGTTCTCACGTTCAACGTGGCCGCTGTCGCGCCGGTCCTCGTGCTCGCCGGGCTGATTGCCTTCAACCGGGGCGGCAAGACGCGCACGCGCGACCTCGGGCGCGTTGCGATCGGCCTAGGCCTCATTCTGCTGGCGCTGCATCTCATCGTCGCCACCATCGAGCCGGTCGAGAAGGCCAAGGCGCTGCGCGATCTGTTCGCCTTGATTTCGAGCGATCCCGTCGTGGATGTCGCGATCGCGGCTCTGCTGACCTGGGCGGCGTATTCGAGCGTGGCGGTGGTGCTGCTGGTGATGGCGCTGGCTGCACAGCACATCGTGACGCCCGCCGCAGCGCTCGCTTTGGTGCTGGGTGCCAATCTGGGAAACATCATTCCGCAATATCTTGCCGCCGGCTCGAATGCTCCGGCACGGCGACTGGCTCTGGGCAACCTGATCGTCCGCGGCCTCGGCTGTCTTATCGCCATCCCGCTGCTGCCCTGGCTGACCGGGGCCATGGCGGCCCTCGAGGCAAGCCCGGCGCGCCAGGTCGCGGACTTTCATACGCTGTTCAATCTCGCTCTCGCCGTCATCTTCATTGGCCTGCTCGATCCGCTGGCACGCCTGTGCACGCGCCTGATCCCGTCGGTCCCGGTACCGGACGATCCCGGCAAGCCGCGCTACATCAATGCCGCCGCGCTCGGCACGCCCAATATCGCCCTGGCCGACGCGGCGCGGGAGGTGCTGCGCATGGTCGATGTCGTCGAGTCGATGCTCCGCATGTTCCTGGACGCGCTCCGGAGCGACGACCGCAAGCTGCTGGCCCAGCTCGGCGCCATGGACGATACGCTGGACCGCCTTCACAATGCGATCAAGCTGCACCTGACGGCCATCAGCCGCGAGGACGGCCTCAGCGAGTCCGACGCGAAACGCTGCTCGGACATTCTCGCCTTCACCATCAACCTCGAGCACGTCGGCGACATTCTGGACAAGAGCCTGCGCGAGCTTGCGGCCAAGAAGATCAAGCTGCGGCTCTCCTTCTCGGAGGAAGGTCTGCGGGAGATTGCCGCGATGCACCAGAGTCTGATCGACGACCTCCATCTCGCCACCTGCGTCTTCATGCTGGGAGACATCCAGTCGGCGCGCTCGCTGCTGGCGGAGAAGGACCGCATGCGCGACCTGGAGCAGGCCGCAACCGACAATCACCTGCGCCGCCTTCGGGA
>Ga0070705_100000064_pt1 | contig 55926 bp, 45 predicted proteins | sample KBSK5253metaG_FD_65455 | JGI IMG/M metagenome (GOLD analysis project Ga0070705, IMG submission 65455) | Corn, switchgrass and miscanthus rhizosphere microbial communities from Kellogg Biological Station, Michigan, USA - KBS K5-25-3 metaG | ecosystem: Host-associated > Plants > Roots >... | reverse complement strand
GCGGAGTGCGGAGTGCGGAGTGCGGAGTGCGGAGTGCGGAGTGCGGAGTGCGGAGTGCGGAGTGCGGAGTTCGGAGTGCGGAGTGCGGAGTGCGGAGTGCGGAGTGCGGAGTGCGGAGTCGCAACAGTTTCGACTCCCAACTCCGAACTCCGAACTCCGAACTCCGAACTCCGCACTCCGAACTCCGCACTCCGCACTCCGCACTCCGACTCCGCACTCCGCACTCCGACTCCGCACTCCGAACTTCGCACTCCGCACCCCGCACTTCCGACTCCGCACTTCTTCATGTGGTAAACTGCGACCGAAACCGAATTGGAGGATGGTTCACCGATGAAGAAGACCGCTGCCGGGATTCTTCTGTTTGCGTTTTTTGCCATCGGACAAACCGGGGCCGCGGCGCAACAGATTCCCTACCTCTCCGAGCTGTTCTCGCGTTACCAGGAGTTCAATCGCCTGTACACGCAGAAGCGAAGGGCCGGCGCTAATCTCGCCGCGATTGATCCGCTGCGCAAGCGAGCAGAGCAGTCATTCAAACAAGGAAACATACCCGGAATCATCGAAGTCCTCGGCGAAGCTCAGACTCTGCTTGCGGGTAAGAAGTGGGACGAGGGCCAGAGATTCGTTGCCTCGTTGACGCTTGAAACGGATCGTTTGGTGGTCGAGCCGAATCAGGTGCTTCAAATATCGGTGACCCGAATGTTTCAGACCAACATCGAGAAAGCCTTTTCATCGACACCGACTCTCACGCTTTCAATCGTATCCGTCGAAGGCGCGACAAAGCCCGCTGACTTGAAGGCGCCTCGGGCGCTTGCGAAGCCGATCGTGATTGCCGAGCGGCTCGATGTCGGTGAAACAAGCACAATCGCTTCGCGAAGACTTCTGCTGCCCGATGGCGTCTACGACGTTGTGGCGTTGATCGAAGCCGGCGGTCAGAGAGTGGCGGAGCTGCGGCGACCGATCTATGCGATTGCCGACTTCAGCGACAGCGTCTCACAAATGTCAAAGGCGATCGCGGCGATTAAGAATTCCAGCGACGCTAAGCTCAAGGCGATTGCGCCGCTCGTCGCGACTCCGGAGTTTCAGCTTCTGCGGCTTGCGCAATTGAACAGGACGCGAGGCGAGATCGAGATAAACGCAAACCAGGAATTGGATCGCATCGAAACTGTGCTTTCGGCGCTTGCGAAAGGAGAGGACCCGTTTGCGGCCGAACGCGGTGAACTGGAACGCGCCTATCAATCCGGGGATCACCAACTGGTTCCTTATCGTTTGTACGTGCCCAGAGGTTACAACGGCGCGAGCCCGACTCCGGTGGTGATCATGCTTCACGGCCCGCTTGGCGACGAGCGTTACTACTTCAGCGGCATGTTTGATCCCGCCGTTGTAAAAGGCGAAGCCGATCGCCGCGGCTGGATCCTGGTCGGCGTGAATGGGCGCGGCCGCTTCAGCAGCTATTCCGGGCCGGCTCAGAAGGACGTGTTCGATGTGATCGAAGCAGTGACACGCGACTACAAAATCGATGCTTCGAGAGTTTATTTGACGGGGCATTCAACGGGCGGATTCGGCACGTGGCTGGTTGCATCAACTAAGCCCGAACAGTTCGCCGCCATCGCCGCGGTGTCCGGCGGCCCGCCCGCACAAGGCGAAGCTCTGACAGCTCTTCTTGAAAGAGTAAAAAGCATCCCGGCGATGATTGCTCACGGAGCGCAGGATGGAATCGCGCCCGTGCAGCTTTCGCGCACCATGGCTGCAGCCTGTGAGAAGGCCGGCTTGAAAGTAACGTACCTCGAAGTACCAGAAGGCGATCATTTGAGCGTTGTGGCTTCGACGTTTCCAGCCGTGATGGAATTCTTTGAGAAGAATGCGAAGCTGAAATGATTGGGCCGCCACCAGGACACGAAGGCACTAAGCCGCACTAAGTCCTCTCTCTCATGTACATCTCCGAAGAAACCATTCTCGCTCTCGAAAAGAAATACGGCGCGCCCGAAGTTCTTACTCTCGGCTACGAGATGACCGAGAGCGAGTTTGATATGGTCGCGCGAAGCCAGAAGCACGGCCGCGCTCACGATGTCACGCTGTTCATAATCATCGATGGGCAGGTCGTAGTCATCAGGAAACCGATGTATCCACTGGGCGCATATCGCGCGCCCTCTGGCGCAGTAGAACCCGGCGAAAGGTTTGAGGCAGGCGCGCTGCGTGAGGGATACGAAGAGACGGGTCTGTCAATCGCGCTTGAAGAATACATCGTCCGGGCGCAGGTGAAGTTCACACATCAGACTCTCGTAATCGACTGGACCTCGCATGTGTTCACCGCGAGCAAGATCGGCGGCGAGCTTCAACCGATCGACACTCACGAGATAGTCGAAGCTCGGCTCGTCACGCCGTTCGAAATCATGAGCAACATAAGAGATGCTTTGCTTGCGAGCGGCTCGACGGGTTTGAGATACCGTTCAGAGTTGAACGACATCGTAATGCGCCGCCTGCTTGATAGCGGCAAACTAGTGGACGGCTTGTAAGGGCGGCCCTCCTTGGCCGCCCCTCATGCAAACGGAACCACAATGAGAGAGGGGCGGCCACGGAGGGCCCGCCCTTACAAGTGAGACACCGCCTCCTCCAGACAAGCGAAAGCGTCGAACTCGATCGCCTTCAACAACGAATTTCCCGTCTGATATAATCGCCGCATAAGTTTGAGACTCGATAACCTTTGGAATCCTCAAGCCGATTGAACCTGTGAAGGAGTTGCGATGTACACAAGAAACGAATCACGCCGCGACATTAACCCGGCCGCAACGAACCGGACGATAGTCCTGCTGGTTGCGTTGTGTTGTTTATCCACTGGGATCGCCATAGGCATGATCGTCCACGGCGTTGCGCGCGCGACCTCAGACGACAATCGGCTCACGATCAACGGCAGGCCGGCGGTAGCGGACGCATTGTCAGCCAGCTTCGCACGCGTTGCACGAGACGTTGAGCCGTGCGTTGCTCACATAAAGGTCTACGAGAGTCAGGTGTATGCGCGCGAGGGCACGGGTTCAGGCGTGATTGTGAACGCGGCTGGATTCATCCTTACCAACGCGCACGTAGTGGCTCGCGCGAATCGAATCAGGGTCAGGCTGTCTGACGGTTCCGAGGTCGACGCCCGGGTTGTCGGCGTCGACATACCGACCGATCTTGCGGTGATCAAGATCGATAGCGCGAAGCCCTTGCCGGTTGCTCGAATGGGAGACTCGGACCGGCTCAACGTTGGCGATTGGGTGCTTGCGATAGGATCGCCGTTCGGGCTCGAGCAAACCGTCACCGCCGGCATCATCAGCGCCAAGGATCGCGTGACCGAAAGCGGATCGACGCCCTTCCAGCAGTTCCTGCAAACAGACGCGGCGATCAATCCCGGAAACTCGGGCGGCCCGCTTGTGGATTTATCGGGCGAGGTCATCGGTATCAACACTCAAATCGCGACGAACACCGGCGGCTATAACGGAATTGGCTTCGCGCTGCCGTCGGCGACTGCGGTCGAGATATACAATCAACTGGTAGCGCAGGGCCGCGTGCGGCGAGGGTTCCTCGGCATCAAGCCCCAGGAGATAACTCCCCAGATCGCGCGGCTCAACAAGATCGCGGACGGACAGGGCGTGGTAGTGCTCGAGTTGACCGACCTAACCGGACCTGCCGGGCGCGCGGGTCTGCAAAGCGGCGATGTGGTCACGAGCATCAACGGTCAGAGAGTGAAGAACGTGCGTGAGCTTATTCGCCGAATCGCATCTCTGCCCGTTGGAAGCGTGGCCAACATCGACTATGTTCGCGCGGGCGAGCGGCGAATAGCCAACGTGAAGCTTGAAGAGCGCCAGGAAGACGCCGACGCCCGTCAAGACTTCAGGCCGGCTCCGGTTGATCCGCGAGGTCCGCGAAAGGCTCCCGAGCAAAAAGATAAGGCAAAGGTCTTTTCGGGGATGGGGATTAGTGTCAAGACGCTGACGCCCGAGCTCGCTAAGCTGCACGGACTCGACGGCGCTCGCGGGGCGATCGTTGTCGGCGTCGAACGCGGCAGCATCGCGGATGAGAACAATCTCACCGAAGATGATTTGATTGTTGAGATCAACAATCGGCCGGTGAACAGTCAGGAAGAGTTTGCGCGCGTGACGCGCGACCTGAAGAGCGGGGATGATGTAGTGATAAAAGTATTGCGCAAGGAACGCGGTCCGCTAAGACGACTGTGGATAGTTTCCTTCACGATGCCATGAGTGATGAGTGAAACGTGATGAGTGATGCGTGAAACGTGAAACGTGATGCGTGATGCGTAATGCGTAATGCGTAATGAATGATAAGTCACTCGCTACCTTTTCACGTTTCACGTTTCACGTTTCACGAATCACTCATCATTCTTCCGTTCTTCGCTTGACCCTTTTGTCGGAGCTACTGTAAACTCCGAGTTGGGTAATACGAACAAGTTGGGCGGGCAAGATCAGCGATTCTAAAATCGCACTTGCCCTGATCGAATCGAAGCAACCCTCCGACGGGTTCAGTTCGCGGCTCGTCGTCAATAACTGAGTAAATTGATATGTCGATGGGTAGGTTACCCCTGAAGTCCTCACTCCGAGGCAGCATTCCGTTCACTTGGTCACAAGGAGGTATCTGTGAGCTTCAAAATAGGCGAGAAGGTTGTCTATCCTAATCACGGAATAGGCGTAATCGAGAAGATCACGACCACAGAAATTGGAGGCATGCCGAACAGCTTTTACCTGCTCAGGCTAAAAGCAACCGAATCGACGGTCATGGTTCCAATCGCCAACGCAATAGAGATTGGTCTCAGGTCGCCTATCAACAACAATCAATGCGACCGGCTGCTAAAGGCCCTCTCCGCTGATTTCACGAATCCCCCCATTGATTGGAAAGATCGCTACAAAGAGTTTCTGGAAAGAATGAAGACCGGGGACATCTTTCACGTCGCAGAGGTATTGAAGAACCTCACTTATCTATCGATGAGCAAGCCGCTCTCGTTTCGCGAGAAGCGGATGCTCGAACGAGCGCGTTACCTCGTAATCAGCGAACTGTCTACCGTATGCCGGAAATCGGAATGCGTAGTCGAGCCGCTGGTGGACGACGCGCTCCGCAAGTCTTGCGTAAAGCACCGCACGACGACGCCCTCGAAACCGCTTTCGAGAAGCTCTCGTGTGGCGACCGCGCACTGACATCGGCGAGCACGTTCTTTGGTTGGGAGTGAGGCCCGCTCCCACGCAGAAAAAATCAACCTGACAGTACAAGTCAGAACGCGAGCCGGGTCGCGCAGAGTACACCTGTGCCCGCGCGGCCCTGCCTCACGATCATTCTTGTCGTGGCTTCGAGAGAAAATCGGCGCCGCGTATCGGTAGTATTGCGCTTTCCTTCCTTTCATTACTCTCTCCCGCCGATATACACTTCGTCATTCAATGAGCACCGCAACCAGACACGGCACAAGCGAGATGTCGCGCGCCATCACCGCGCCGCTAGCGGATGAGTGGCCGCTTGATCGCGCTTACGAATTTTGCGAGAAGCTTGCCCGGTCTCATTACGAAAACTTCCCCGTCGGATCGGTGCTCATCCCCAAGCGGCTGCGAAAGCAGGTCTACGCAATCTATGCGTTCGCGCGCACGGCGGACGACTTTGCCGATGAGGGCTACGGCCAGGGTTACACCGAACACGAGCGGCTCGATCTGATCGAGGAATGGCGATTAATGCTGAGGCAATCCGAGACGGGCGACGCCAGGCATCCGGTTTTTGTGGCGCTCGCCGCCACGCGCACGAAATTCGATTTGCCGCTCGCGTTGTTCGAAGACCTCTTGTCCGCATTCGCACAGGATGTGACTGTCACTCGTTACGAAAGCTTTGGCCAGTTGCTCGATTACTGCCGGCGATCGGCTAATCCGATCGGCCGGTTGATCCTGCTCTTGTTCGGATATCGGGATGACGAGCGGCTCCGGTGGGCGGACGAAATCTGCACCGCGCTGCAACTGGCGAATCACTGGCAGGACGTCGCCGTCGATCTTCAGAAAGATCGCGTCTATCTTCCCGAAGAAGACCTGTCGCGATTCGATCTGACGGTCGATGACCTAAGAACGCAACGCATCGACGAACGATTCACGCGAATGATGAAGTTCGAAGTCGCCCGCGCGCGTGAAATGTTTGTTCGCGGGAAGCCGCTTTGTACTTCGGTGCGCGGGAGACTCGGACTCGAGTTGCGTTCCGTGTGGCTCGGAGGAATGCGAATACTCGAACGCATCGAAGAGAACGGCTACGACGTGTTCAAACATCGGCCGGTGATCAGCTCATCCGACAAGATCAAGATTCTCCTCGGCGCGGTGAGTAAGGGGGCGTTTCGACGATACTGATGACTTCGACGGTCTCATCAACGTTCTCACGTGTGCTTGGAGCGCCGCGCAGACTCGCGCGCGCCACCGCATCGAATTTCTATTACTCGTTTCTCTTGCTGCCGCGTTCACAGCGTCGCGCGATCAACGATGTTTATGCATTTTGCCGAGTGCTTGATGATGTGGTCGATGAGGACCAGGCCGGACGAAACCCTTACGCCGAGCTGAAATACTGGCGCGACGAAATCGAATCGTGCTATCGCGGTTCGCCAACCAGTGAGTTCGGCGAGCGTTTGCTCGTCTCGATCGAAGAGTTCGATTTGCCAAAGCAGCCGTTCCTCGATTTGATCGACGGGATGGAAATGGATTTGAAATGGCATAGCTATCAGAGCTTCGCCGATCTGCGCGAGTATTGTTATCGCGCGGCGTCCGCGGTCGGGCTGATATGCATCGAGATCTTCGGCTATGAGTCGGCGCGAACGCGTGAGTACGCGGTGAATCTTGGGCTCGCGTTGCAACTGACAAACATCCTTCGCGACCTGAAGGAAGACATCGCGCGCGGAAGAATCTACATTCCTCTCGAAGACCTCGAACGGTTTGGTTACTCGGAACGTGATCTGCGAGCGAGTCTCTACAACGCGCCGTTCATCGAGCTCATGAAATTCGAGCACGCGCGCGCGGCTTCGTATTTCGACAAGGCCGCGGCTTCGCTTCCTGATGGCGATCGAGCTTCGATGTTCGCGGCTGAAATCATGGGAGCGATTTACAAAGAGCTGCTCGATCAGATTCCCGCGGTTCAGTTCGATGTCTTCCGCAGTCGGCTCACGGTGTCGAAGTCGCGCCGGTTGCGAATCGCATTCAGCATCTGGCTCAAGGCCAAACTTCAGAGGTAGCGCGACGGGATGTCCAGGCGAGCGGTGATAATCGGGGGCGGGTTCGCGGGACTGACAGCCGGAGTCCGCTTGAGCGAACGCGGTTGGGAAGTGCTGGTGCTCGAACGCCGAAATCACCTGGGCGGCCGCGCGTATTCGTTCATCGATTCAAAGACCGGCGACATCGTCGACAACGGGCAGCACCTGTTCATGGGCTGCTATCACCACACGATCGATTTTCTCAAGACGATTGGCACTCTCGATCGCTTGAAATTTCAAGAGCGGCCGCATGTTGATTTTCTTGACCGCGCCGGCTTCGCGAGTTTCGACTGCCCGCCGCTACCCGCCCCGCTGCACGTGCTCGCGGGACTCTTCCGCATGAAAGGCCTCGGCGTTGGCGACAAGCTTCGAGCGTTGAACCTTCGCCGCGCAATCACGAGCAACGGCCGCTTTTCTCCTGATTCGCTCACGGTCGATCAGTGGCTCGGCGAGCTTGGACAATCCGAGAGAATCAAGACTCGATTCTGGAATCCGATGGTGATCGCGACGTTGAATCAAAATCCCGAGATCGCTTCGGCTCGAATGCTTCAGGTTGTCTTGAAGGAAGCGTTCGGAGGCGGCGTGAAGAACTCTAGCATCGGGATTTTGCGAGTTGGCTTGAGCGATTTGTACACCGGCGGCGCGAGCGATTTCATAAAGTCGAAAGGCGGAGACGTGCAGACTGGCGCCGCGGTGCAGCGCTTGATCATCGAGGGCGGCCTCGTCAAAGCAGTCGAGTTGAAAGACGGCGAGCGCGTTGAAGCAGATTGTTTCATCAGCGCGGTACCGCCTTCGGCGTTGCTCGCGATTCTGCCGCGCGAGTTGAAGGAAAAAGAATTCGCTTCGCTTGCTGAGCTTGATTCTTCACCTATCGTCTCGATCAACCTGTGGTTTGATCGTCCGATCATCGACCGCGAATTCGTGGGATTGTTAGGAACTCGATGCCAGTGGATCTTCAACAAAGACGCGATCATCACATCGGAGCAGCGGTCTAATCACATCGCGGTGATCATCAGCGCGGCTCGAGACTATGTCGAGTGGACTCGAAGTGATCTGGTGGAGATGGCCGTCACTGAATTGCACGAGCTTCTGCCCGAGACCCGCTCGGCTACGGTGCTTCACAGCGCGATCGTGAAAGAACGCGAGGCGACGCTGTCGCATACAGTCGAGTCTGACCGCTTAAGGCCAAGCCCTCGAACATCGATTCCGAATTTGATTCTTGCGGGTGATTGGACGGACACCGGATTACCGGCAACGATCGAGAGCGCAGTAATGAGCGGAGATGTTGCAGCGCGGATAGTGTCAACGCGCTGACTTATCAAAGTCCGAGAACTCCAGCACTGGTTCGAGCGCCCTCAGGTAATGCGCAAAATCGTCCTTCAACTCGTTCAGCGTTTCTCCTTGTGGATTCGCCGCCTCTTCGGTAAGGGAAATCGGTTTATCGTTCTCGTAGTACGCCTCGTGAATTGCATACAGGTCCTCTCCGTTCGCCACTCAATGCACCACTCGGTAGTTCCAAGTCGCGTTGCTAATCTCTCGCACTGAACCTCCACATTCTCTACCGGCTTGTTTGAGCGCTAGCGTCGCTTCAAGTTGCGTTCTTTTGTGCTGCTGTTCTTGGAAACGGTTCTCCAGAATTCCTGGTGCGACACACCTTTACCCTTTCGCATGCTTTTCCTGGACTTCTCTAACAAGGCTTGAAATCGAGGAGAGTACGCGAGGATCAAGCCCTCCAGTTCTTCATCGTCTTTAGGCGCGAGCAATACTGCGGCTGGCTTACCATTACGAGTTATAATCACCGGCCCTTCACTCTCGGCCTTATCGACGTAAGCGCTCAGCCGCGCCTTAACGTCCGCTAACGACGCAATCTTCATAATTCAAACTCCTTTCCGCCGATGAAAAGTCGATTGCCCTCTTTTTCGCCTATGGCCAGAATTGTGACTACACGCTCGTCCCCGTCCACTTCGTAAAACACTCGAAAAGAATTGTTCGGCCCAAACCGCAATTCCCACGTTGCGTCAAACTCGGCTGCCTCTTTGAGAGGCTTACGATTGCGAGTTCTCACCTCAGGCGAATGCGAGAGTTGCTGCTTGATGGCGGCTGCAATAAACCGATGATACTTTGTCTCAATGTAGTCCATATGGTCGTAGACTTCGGGCGCGTACTTGAGTGTATATTTGGGCTGCCGCGCCATCGACTAGAATTATAGTCACGGCAATATCTTGGTCAACCGAGCGTGACAGATTCCCGCGAGCCGCTCCAGCGTCCTTTCACTATCACGCTGTGAGGCACCGAGGTTTAGCGCGGCTCTCACACCCGGGTGACAAACTGAGACTCGGCCCACAAACATCAATTCCGAATTTGATTCTCGCGGGAGACTGGACCGACACAGGATTGCCGGCAACGATTGAAAGCGCGGTGATGAGCGGCAATGTCAAGGCGAAGATTCTGGCCGACTTTGAAGTATCGCGGTAACCTAATGCTCAATCAAGTCTTCCCAAGGAACAACCGGCACAGTTCGGGGCAAGTTTAGCTCCTTCAAATCCTGACCGGTGAAGATCGAGAAATACTCGGTCCCGTCTATCTGCTTCGGCAAGACAATCATCGCAATATCGTCGAACGAGAATGAATAGGTATCGGTGGATCGCCACTCGCGCTCGCAATAGATCGTTCCAAACTCGTCTGGCGAAAACGTCTTTATGAACGCCAGCAAGCGCTCGAAACTCTTCTGCGCTGCCATTATAAATTCCGTAGCCGTCATACACTCCGCATCGATATAACTGAGGTCCAATTCCAGTCTGGAATCGCTGAAACTAGGCTTTGGTAGTCGAGCTCTGATCTCTTCGGTGGATTGAAAAATCCCCGAAACGTTTACGTCGCTAATTCGCGTCACCGCTCCAAATATCGATCGAATAATTCTCGTACTTTCGAGAGTATAAAAGACAGGGTTAAAGCCGCTTCTAATTACCGAATCACGATGAAATCCAATAGCGAATTTTCCGTACCGTCCAGCGTGATACGCTAGATGGGCGATCGGTATATCTGCAAGACAGCAAACCTGAACAGAGTTCAATTGCTTGGGCACATCCCGTACACCTTCAAGTCTATGAGGCGGCGCCTGACTGAATTGGAGCTCCGGCCACAGTATCTTGATATCCTCTATCGTCTGCCCAACTCTAAGCTTGCAATCGGCAAGAATACCCTTCAACGCATCATAGGCATCGGCTGATGGCTTGAGGCTTTTGTATCGTTGCTTCTTCTTCGGATTCCACCTGGGCCCACCTGTGAAGTGCCACAGAATCTTTGAAACGGTTCCGGGCGGCCCCAGTTCTTTAAGTTGCTTCGTCCGCTTTCGCATGCTCAAATGTGGCCAGACCGTTATCAGGCCGGGAGGAACTTGTAGACTAAGTGCGGAGGAATCGTCTATCTTGCTTGCTGCTATCCTTGATCTAACTGTTCTTCAGAATAAAAGCGCCAGCCGCGGAAGCAAACATCTTTCCAGTGACGGCTACTCGAAGATCATTCACTCAACAACTCGCTGATCTCCGCTTCAAACACGTCCTTCTTTGTGATGCCGATGTGCCGGAAACGTATCCGGCCTTGCTTGTCGATCAACAACGTCACCGGGAGTGTGTCCGCTGAGACATTGAAAGCACTTGCGGTGCTATGATCGCCGATCACTTGTGTGTAATCCATCGGGTGAGCCTTCAAGAACGGCTTCACTTTTGTAGCGCCTTCTTCGTCGAGCGAGATCGCGATGACTTCGACTCCGCGCGGTTGATACTCCTTCTTCAACTGATTGAACATCGGTATCTCGGACAGGCACGGCACACACCACGTCGCCCAGAAATCGACGACCACGACTTTGCCGCGAAGCGATTCAAGCGCAAGCGTACCACCATTGAGCAACGCCAGGTTGATCGACGGCGCCGGTTCGCTGGATGATCCCGAAGCTGCGTCCGCGACCGGCGATTTCGAATCAACAGCGTTCTTTGCAAGCTTAAGAGAACCCGCGGGAGACGATTCCACTTGCTTCATTCTTCCGAGAAAGGCCGAAGGCTTCTCGAATCCTTCGAGCCGCAGATCCGCAAGCTCGCGGCCCGTGTTGTCGAGAAACAATACCGTCGGCACTCCTCGAATTCCAAACCGCGTGCGAGCGCGGCCCGCTTCTGAATTGGTTTCGCTGCTCGTCAGGTCGAGCTTCAATGTGACGAAGCGTTCGGCTTCAAGCTTCACCGTCGAATCGGTGAAAGTGAGCTTGTCGAGTTCCTTGCACGGTATGCACCAGTCGGCGAACGTATCGATGATCACGCCGCGGCCATCCTTCTGCGCCTGAGCAAGTGCCTGCTCGGTGTAAGGCTGCCACGCGATTTCTGATTCGATCTTCTTTGGCAAAGCCATCGCAACAGAGACCACCGCCGCGCCAATGCCGATCGCTCTCAGCATCCACCCGAATTGTTTTGGTTTCGTCCGGCCCGCCTCCCAGAACAATAGGTATAGGGCAGACGCCGCGAAGAAACCGATGAACACGTAGTTTGTCGCCGCGCCCATCAACGGCATCAGGAAATAAAGCGCCATCCCAATCAGCACCAGGCCGAACACCTTTCGCACGGTCACCATCCACAAGCCCGAACGCGGAAGCGTCTTGAGCGCGCCCGAAAAAGTTCCGAGCACCAGATACGGCAACCCAAGCCCAAGCGCCAGAACAAAGAAAAGCATGAACCCGTAAGCTGCGCTCCCCTTTGTGCCCACGTGCACCAGCAACGCCAGCACGAATGGTCCTATGCACGGCGCGGCTACGATGCCCATCGTCAGTCCCATCACGAAGGCGCCCAACATCCCGCTCGTAGACTGAGTGCTGCTCGTGGCCATTCGGTTTAGCGCCTCGGGAAGCTTGAACTCGTAGACCCCGAACATCGACAGCGAAAGCGCGACCATCATTCCCGCAAGAACTATCAGCACGATTGGACTCTGCAACGCGGCGCCAAAGAACCCGCCCGATTTCGCGGCTATCACGCCAAGCAGCGAATACGTGAGCGCCATCCCAAGCACATACATCGAAGCCATAAAAAAGGTCCTGCTGATCTTCGGCTTTCCTGCCTGGGCGGCGCTTTGATTGAGGAAGAACCCAATCGTAATTGGAATGATCGGATAAACGCAGGGCGTGGTGTTCAGCAACAGACCGGCAAGGAACACTCCAAGCAAGACCGACACGATGCCGCTAGCCGCAAGCTTGTCGGCAATCGAGTCCTTCGAGCCACCTTGATACTCGACCAGGCCCCCCGATGATTCAGCGACGCTTGAGCCTTCAGGTTGCGCCGCCGCCCTTGCGAATACCTCGGCGTTCGCCTCCTTGATCGGCCGCGTAGCGGCGACGAACTTTATCGGGATCTCGACGCTCAGATCAGACGGCGCAAGACACTGCGAGTCATTGCAAGCCTGGACCGTGACTATCGCGTGAATCGTTGAGGCGCCGGGCGCGACGGACGCGTCCGCTTGAGCTTTGGCTGTTATGTACACCGTGCCTTCGTGAACCGCGAGTTCGGTGTCGGGCGCGAATTCGAACTTGCGATGCTTCGGCGCGGGATATTTTTCCTGAGAGATAGTTATGCCAGAGGCCGGTTCGAATTTGACGGCGGTCGCGATAAGAAAATCGAGTGAGGGACGGTGCGCGTTGATGTGATAGCCTTCGCCGACTTCGAGTGCGACCGCAACTTTGAATTTGTCGCCGGGCCTCGCCCCATCGACTGATGCATAGCCGTTTGCTTTAACAACTCGATCGCTGCCTTGAGCGAACGCAACCAACGGCAACAGCAACAACACGAGCACGCTCAGCAATGCTTGTATGGGCGCTCCTCTGTGGGCGCCCCTTTCAGAAACAGAGGCGCCGCCGATAACCGAGGGGCGTCCACGGAGGGACGCCCGTACAAGCTGATGAATTTTTTTGTCCACAGTCACTTCCTCAAATCTCGAACCATTTCTCCGGTCACTTCATTCAACGCCAGGAGGGTTCCTCCATTCGCGGCAACGAACGCTTCGGCTTCGTCTCGCTTTGCAAACGGAAAGAAGTCCGCTCCCATCGGACCCTCGATCTTGCTCTTGTATGCAAGCCTCGCCTGGAGGGCATCGATCGGTTGTTTGGTTTGATAATCCTTCACCATGATTTTCTGAATGTTCGCGCGATCCTTTTGCGCGTCATCGACGTTGTAGCTGGCCGGCGAAGTGTAGAACGCGAGCATATCGCCGGGTGATTCAAAGAGCAGTTTCGTTCCGTCTTTGAAGTAGATTTCCGAGGCCCACTCGTCCGAAGCGCTGACCTTCATGTGACAAACCGGACAAGTGCCCATCGTTGCGCTTGCAGGAACGGCGCCGCTTCGCGAACCACACGAGGAGAACGCCGATGTTGCTATTACCAAAACTAGTAGCGCCGCTATGCGGCTACGCGCCGACCGAACTAACCACGATCTCAGCACAAGAGTCGCCCGGCCGCGTCTCCCCGTCCCCCCGTCGCTTTTCTTTCTCATGCTATCCACGCGCCTCCGACGACAACGTCGCCATGGTAAAACACCGCCGCCTGTCCCGGAGTGATGGCTGCTTGAGGCTCATCGAACTCGACTCGCACCCGGCCCGATTCGAGAGGAGTGATTGTGGCCGGCGCTTCAATCGCGCGATAGCGAATTCGCACGCTTGCGCGTACGGGTTCATCGGGTGGATCGATAGCCACCCAATTCACACCGGTTGCAAAGAATGAACGGCCATAAAGCTCGTCGCGTTTTCCAACCACTAGTTCATTGCGCGGGACGTCTATCTTTACGACGTAGAGCGGCTCGCTTGCGGCGATACCAATTCCACGCCGCTGCCCGATCGTGTAGCGATGAAGCCCCGCGTGTTCGCCAACGACAGCACCTTCGGCTGTCTTGATTTCGCCTGCGGGAATTCCGGATTTATCCAACTCGTAGCGCGCGTAGTTCTCAACAAACTTCGCGTAGTTGCCATCGGGCACGAAGCATATCTCCTGACTCTCTGCTTTTTCGGCAGTTTCCAACCCAACACTTCGCGCGATCTCGCGGACTTCAGACTTGGTCATCTCGCCAAGCGGAAACCTCGCAGCCGCAAGTTGCTTCTGTGTCATCTCAAACAAAAAGTAAGACTGATCCTTCGATGAGTCTCGGCCTTTCATGAGCATGAATCGCCCGTTCTGCTCGTTGTATTCCACGCGGGCGTAATGCCCCGTCGCCACGGACTCGGCGCCGACTTCACGCGCGACCGTCACAAGCCGCGCGAACTTGAGCTTGGTGTTACAAGAGACGCACGGAATCGGAGTGCGACCCGCGAGATAATCCTCGACGAACGGGCGGACAACACCTCGCTCGAATTCGTCTTCGAGATTCAACACGTAGAAAGGAATGCCAAGGTCTTCGGCGACGCATCGCGCGTCGTACACGTCGTCAAGCGAACAGCATCTCGAGGGCTGCGGCTCCTCATCGGGCGCAAGCCTCCGGCGCTGATTCCACAATTGCATCGTGAAGCCGACGACGTCGTGGCCCTCTCGTTTCAGTATTGCCGCGGCGACCGAACTATCCACACCGCCGCTCATTGCTACTGCTACAGTCATTGTTCTCAATCTCTTTTTGCTCGCCCGATTGTCAAATGCTATGATTCCGCTTCGCTCGCAAGTCAGTAACGCGCGAATGTTGATTTCGAAGCGAAGAATTATACACAACGCCGAAGCATCGGGGAATGGACAGACACCTCAGGGAACCACAGATGAACACAGATTAACACCGATGCAATCTGATCTGTGTTGATCTGTGTTCATCTGTGTTCATCTGTGGTTAGAGTGGAAATGACCGTAGATAACGCCACTGTAGAGCAAGCAATCGAAAAACACGTTATCGCTCACGAGCCTTACTACCTCGCCGCCGGCAAGGAGATCGAGCTATTCGAAGCGGCGCATCACGCGAAGCTTCCGGTTATGCTGAAGGGCCCGACCGGCTGCGGCAAGACTCGGTTCATCGAGTACATGGCGTGGCGGCTCAATCGGCCGCTGGTCACCGTTGCGTGCCATGAGGACCTATCGGCTACTGATCTCGTCGGACGATTCCTGCTTGAAGGCGATGAGACCGTTTGGCACGACGGCCCACTGACAACCGCGGTCAAGCACGGCGCGATTTGCTACCTCGACGAAATAGTCGAAGCGCGGAAAGACACTATAGTTCTTATCCATCCTCTTACCGACGATCGCCGAGTCCTGCCGGTGGAAAAACGGGGAACTATACTTCAGGCCCCCGACGAGTTCATGCTTGTGGTCTCATACAATCCCGGCTATCAGAGCGTGCTCAAGGATCTAAAGCAATCGACGCGGCAACGATTTGTTGGACTCGAATTCGATTATCCGCCACCGCCGCTGGAAGCCGACATCCTGATGCACGAAGGCAACATCGACGGGCAGACCGCGCGCGATTTGGTGCTGATCGGCCAAAAGGTCCGCAATCTGAAAGGTCACGGATTGGAAGAAGGCGTGTCCACACGATTGCTGGTTTATGCCGCTCAGTTAGTGAGCAGCGGGATCCATCCGCACCTGGCGTGTGAAGTCGCGATCAGCAGCCCGATAACCGACGACCTCGAGCTTCAACGCAGCATTCGCGAAATTGTAACGACGGTGATTTGAAGAAGCATCCCTCCGAGCAAACTCCGCAAAACGACGATCACAGTTTGAATGCGGAACAACACGTCTGTTTCGCGGTATCTTGAAAACACACTCACGGTGTGGCAATTTGTAATTGCTCCTTCAGCCCAAATCACCATGCGTAGGCGAATGTGCCGGCAAGCAATTGAGCAAGGGTTCGGTTGAGTCGTAATGATTAAAGGTCAGCAGGCTTGGATCAGGATTCGTGGCGCTCCGGATGATCCTGAATCATTCGATCTGGCAACATGGACCGGCATCGTTTGGGAGATGCCGCGACGGAACTCGCTCGGTGACATGATCTACATTCAGATTCCTGATTACATGATCGCCGAGACGATGCCGCCCTCGATCAAGCCCGCTGACCTGTATCGCAAATCGCCTTCAGATGTCCCGCCATCCGAGCGTCTTCTTTAAGTCACGCGCTTTGCGTGAGTAATCGTCGTACGGTAATATTCCGCTCCTATCGAAGTCCGACAAGCTGCCAGCTTGTCGGGAACGCAAACCGAAGAAACGACAAGCTGGCAGCTCGCCGAACAGCGGGAATCCAATCCGAAGGAGAGAATCGAATGCCAGAGCACGCGAAAAGTGGATCTCGATTGTCCCGGCGCGACTTCGCCCGCGTAGCCGCAGTCACCGCCGCGACGGCCGCGTTGCCGATCGAAAGTAAAGCAGCCGCCGAGCCTCAGCCAGGCGAGATGCCTGAAAGCACTCAAGCGGCTCAGTTGCCGCCTGCGGCGGAAGCTCAGTATCAGGCCATTCTTGCGAAGTACGGAAAGCGGCTTTCGGATGAACAGAAGACTGATCTGAAACGATTGATAACCCAGGCTCAGAAGACCAGCGATGCGCTTCGCGCATTTCCTCTCGAAAACTCAAACGAGCCCGCGATGATTTTTCACGTTTATCGCAAGTCGTAGCGCGCCAGGAGGAATCGTGTTAGGCGAAGACATCCTTTATCTTTCAGTGCGAGAGTTGGGCGAGCGCATTCGATCTCGGAAGCTCTCGCCCGTCGAGCTTGCGGAAAGCTATTTGAAGCGCAGCGAGTCCATCGGCTCGCGATTGAACGCGTATGCGGCCTTAACTCGCGACCTCGCACTCGGCGAAGCGAAACAAGCCGACCGCGAGATTCGAGCGGGAAAGTATCGAGGACCGCTCCACGGAATTCCTTATGCGGCGAAGGATCTGCTCGCGGTCAAAGGCTATCCGACATCGTGGGGCGCGCGGCCATTCGCGAATCAGAAATTCGATTACGATGCGACGGTGATAGCGAAGTTGCGCGCGGCTGGCGCTGTCCTGATCGGCAAGGCGGCGATGATTGAGCTCGCGGGTGGGATGGGATACCGATTCGCGTCGGCCTCGATCAGCGGAGGCGCCAGGAATCCGTGGGATGAAACGTGCTGGACTTGTGGATCATCGAGCGGATCGGGTGCTATTGCCGGCGCAGCGCTCGCTGCTTTTGCGATCGGCACTGAAACGTGGGGTTCGATCGTGTGCCCGTCGGCATTCTGCGGCGTATCCGGATTGCGCCCGACATACGGCCGGGTGAGCCGCCATGGAGCGATGGCCCTTTCATACTCGATGGACAAGATCGGAGCGATGGGCCGCACCGCCGATGATTGCGCGTTGGTGCTGACCGCAATCTCCGGCCACGATCTGCAAGACCCGGCCTCGCTTCGCGACGCGCCGTTTACCTACAGCGCGAGTGCGCCGCTCAAGCCACTTCGAATCGGCTGGCTCACGAACGCATGGAAGAAAGTCACACCCGAGATCGAATCAGCAACGCACGCCGCAATCGATGTCCTTAAGAAACACGGCGCGGTAATAAAAGACGCAAAGCTCCCGGAAGGCCCCTGGGAACCCGCGGCGGGAACGATCATATCAGTCGAGGGCGCCGCCGCGTTTGAATCACTGATCGAGTCGGGCCGGATCGCCGAATTGAACGACCCGCTCGGCAAAGTCGCGGCGTACGTCAATCAACAGATCCCGGCTTCAGACTACGTACGCGCGGTTCGCATTCGAGCGATATTGCAACGAAAGATCGACGAGATGTTCGACCACTTCGATGTGATCGCCGCGGCATCTTTGCCGGTAACGGCATCGCCCTTGACCGCGAACCTGGAAACGGATTTTGATTTTTCAGACCCACTCGGAGGAATTGGAAACGTATGCGGATTGCCGGCGATCAGCGTGCCGTGTGGTTTCGATTCGAAGAAGCTTCCAATCGGTCTCCAATTCGTGGGCCGCGCGCTTGAGGAGCACAAAGTCGTCGCAGCGGCGCGATTGTTTCAACAACACACCGACTGGCATCGCAAGCGGCCACCGCTTGCGTAGACATGTGCACGTTTCGCTACCGGTAATACACAACACCGCAAAACGAGCCCGCCGTGAGTGCGCTCAGATACCTTTGAGAAACGTTCTGCGCCTAAAGTGCATTACGAGATGGGTGGCGCATGAGAGTCTGCTGCGCACCCAGACTGAACATCAACTTCACGATGATTTGCAAAAGAGGGGAACACACATATGCTCACTAAAACACCGGTCGGGTTGGATGAAATCGTTCAGACATTTGGAGACTCCAGTGATCCAGATTTTGAGGCCAAGAATCTCAAACTGTTTGACCTGCCGTATCCGTTGATCTTTGAGGGTCAGACGGTGAAGCGCGCGCGCTGTCACAAGTTGCTTGTTGACAACTTTCTTCAGGTGTTCCGGGAGATCCAGGCAGCGGGGTTTGAGAGCCAGGTGAAAAACTTCGGCGGGATCTTCAACAAACGGCCGCAAAAGGGCGGAACCAAGCCCTCGACTCACTCGTGGGGCATCGCGATCGACCTCGAAACCAAGAAATTCCCCCTCGGAAGTTCGGATCGTTTCCCTGACGAGGTCGTCGCGATATTCAAGAAGACCGGCTTCTTTTATGGGGGCGACTTTGTATCAAGGAAAGACCCGATGCACTTTCAATTCGCGGAGAAGTTTTAGTTCTGGACGAATCAACTACCCGCGACTCGATTCCGCAGTGTGCCGATTCGGTCAACGTTGATCGACACATCGTCGCCGGCCTTCAGAAACACCGGCGGTTTCATGAAGACACCGACGCCCGCGGGAGTGCCCGTCGTTATGATGTCGCCCGGCATCAAGGTCAGGTCCTCGGAGATGAATTCGATCAACTGAGGAATCTTGAATATCAGGTCGGCCGTGTTCGAATGCTGTCTGGTTTCGCCGTTGACTGTTAACGCGATGTCGAGCGAATGAGGATCGGGAATCTCATCCGTCGTAACAACCCAGGGGCCACATGGCGCAAACGTGTCGAGTCCCTTTGCGCGAACCCATTGACGCTCGCGCTTTTGAAGATCGCGCGCGGTCACGTCGTTCATGATCGTGTAGCCCGCTACGTGCTCCATCGCGCTTGCGGCGTTGACGGATTTAGCCCGCTTGCCAATGACTACGGCAAGCTCGGCTTCGTAGTCGATCATCTCGCTGATGCGAGGCAGCTTGATTTCATCTCGAGGTCCGGCCAATGCGGTTACACACTTTGCAAAAATGAGCGGAGACTCAGGCGGCGAAATGTTCTGCTCGGCGGAGTGAGCCGCGTAGTTCAAACCAACGGCGAGTATTTTTCCGGGCGCAATCACAGGCGGATTGAGCGTTACCTCCGACAGCGGCTTGAGCGTGCCGGTCGATCGCAATTCGCCGATTAGCGTGGGCGTGCTTTCGACTCTTGCGACGATCTCGGTGAGCCATTTGGTTCCCCGGCGATAAAGGTCCATCGCATCGCAATACGAACCCTCGATGTGCTGAAATTGAGAGTGGCTCGTATCGGCTTCGATCCATTCGCCCTTCGCTTCAAGGATCTCACAGAAGCCGGTAACATCCAGCACATCATTCCCGAGCAGGATTCCGGCGCGATCGTGACCTTCGAGTTTCATTGACAGGAGCTTCATTGGTTCCTCCGCTTCTATTTTTGCCTCGGGGATTATAGCAAAGAGCGTTGCGTGGTTTGTACGCGACGGCGGCTGCTCATCGCTTGCCGCGTCCGAACGGTTACTCTATGCTGTCATCCATAAAATTTGCGGAGGAAGAATGATCATTCCGTTCAGCGAAGTTCGCGGCCTGATACCGCCTTACATCTTCAACGAATTTGGCCAACTCACAGGCCACTTCGTTCGTTACGATGACATCATCTGCGAATCCGCGGAGGGCCGGATCAAGATCTGGCTGAATCAGGATGCCTTCAGCGAACGAGATCCGGAACGGTTGATCTGCGATTACTCAGAGTTTGATTTGAGAGGCGAGTGAAACCACAGATGGACACAGATGAACACAGATCAAACAGACGACATTCGTGGCTGCCGTACCTAATCTGTGTTTATCTGTGTTCATCTGTGGTTTCCTTTCGCCCAACGCGGGCGGCAAAACAGGAGACGCAATGAAGCTCGAACAATTTCAGATGGAGCGCATGCAATCGACCTGGGAAAACCTGGTTCGGTACAACTTATCTGAGAGCGGCGTGCATCCAGTCGCAATCGAAGAGTTAATTCCCAATCAGTCCGAACGCGAAGAACTGTTGAAGATCGAATTGGGCTACAGCCAATCAAACGGCACCCCGGAGCTCCGACGCGCGATAGCGGACCTCTATCCCGGAGCGAGCGTGGAAAACGTCATCGCAACCGTCGGCACAGCCGAGGCAAACTTTCTTGCAGGCTGGAAGCTGACGGAGCCCGGCGATGAGGTTGTGATGATGCTCCCGAATTACATGCAGCTCTGGGGAATCGTGCGTGCCTTTGGAGCTGAGTTAAAACCGCTCCCGCTGATCGAGGAACTCGAATGGGCCCCCGACCTCGACGCTCTTGAGCGCGCCGTCACGGCGAAGACAAAGCTGATCGCGGTCTGCAATCCAAACAATCCAACCGGCGCGATTCTTACCGAGCAGGAGATGGAGCGCGTAGTCGCCACGGCGCATCGAGCGAATGCATGGTTGCTTGTAGACGAGGTTTATCGCGGGGCGGAACTGGAACGAGATATCACGCCGAGCTTTTGGGGAATGTACGAGAAGCTTATCGTCACCAGCGGATTGTCAAAGGCTTATGGACTTCCAGGACTGAGAATCGGATGGATTGTATCGACGCCGGAGTTCGTGGCCGATGCCTGGTCGTATCACGACTACACGACGATCGGTCCGGGTCCCGCGAGTGACTTCCTCGCGCGCGTTGCTCTGCGTCCAGAGAACAGATCCAGATTACTGGACCGGACCAGGAAAATTCTGAACGCAAACTATCCCATCTTGCGCGACTGGGCCCAGGGAAACGACCTTTCATTCATTCCGCCACAAGCAGGCGCCATCGCATACTTGCGTTATCATCTCGATATTGGATCTCTCGAATTCGTCAATCGGCTGAGGGAAGAAAAGAGCGTGCTGGTCGTGCCCGGCGAACATTTTCTAATGGGCAAGTACCTGAGGATCGGTTTCGGTTCGAACGCCGGCTACCTCAGAGAGGGCCTCGAGTTGATAAGCGAATTCATCGAAGAGTTGTGAGGACCATTGTTCGACCCCATAAAAGTCAATTCCATTTCTACTGCCCACTGCCCACTGCCTACTGCCCACTGCCCACTGCCTACTGCCCACTGCCTACTGCCTACTGCCTACTGCCTACTGCCCACTGCCTACTGCCTACTGCCCACTGTTTGGGTTGTAGGCGTGTTCTGTGCTGACTAAGATAAAGTCGGAGGCATTGAAATGGCATCACGACTTGTCGAAGGCGCGTTGATACTCGTCGACGTTCAAAATGATTTTTGTCCCGGAGGCGCGCTCGCGGTGAGCTCCGGCGATGAGGTCGTGCCAATCATCAACAAGCTGATTCCTCATTTTTTTCTGGTCATCTCAACGCAGGATTGGCACCCGGCAGATCACATCTCGTTCAAACAGCGCGGCGGCCCGTGGCCTCCTCACTGCGTGCAGGGTTCCCACGGCGCCGATCTCCATTCGGATCTGAAGACGGATACTATCTCCCATTACTTTCGAAAGGCCTCGACCTCGGATAAGGATGACTATTCGGAATTCGCGGGGACTGATGACGAAGGACGCGCACTAGACGAGATACTTAAGGAACAGGGAGTGAAACAACTTTATGTAGCCGGGCTTGCGACGGATTATTGCGTGCTTGAAACCGTGCTCGATGGTTTGAAACTCGGTTACGAGGTCTACGCTGTGACTGACGCGATGAAAGCGGTAAATGTGAATCCTGACGATGGAGACAAAGCGTTGCGAAAGATGTCAGACAACGGCGCCAGGCTGGTGCACAGCGATGAATTGTTGAATCTGGCAGGAACTTCTGTAACGGCAAGCTAAGCGAATCTCGCTTGCGAAACCAAACTCGTCGACTGCTTTATTATTCCGCTATCAACTGTAAGACCCTTCTCGTTTATCGACTTGAAAATCATTTGGCGTTCATCCACTTCGATGAGCATGAACGAGTTATCTTCGTCGTAGCTGGTGGCGCGCAGCGTACTCTTTAGATCTATGTCGCCTCGCCGCATCTTGCCGCCGGCGCCGGTGACAAAGTGCTGGATTCCCGCTTGTAACTTGAGCCGCTCGTAAACGTGGTCGTGTCCCGCGAACACAACCTGCACCTGATACTTTGTCAGCATAGGCTCAAGGGTTTTTCGCACAGCGACACTCGACCCGTGTTTCTTACCCGACGAATAGATGGGATGATGGAGCGCAACGATTTTCCATACCGCTCGCGAGTTGCGCAAACCGTTCTCGAGCCAGTTCGCCTGTCCCGCTCCGAAATCGGTAGAGTCGAGCATGAAGAAATCAATCAATCCGTTGCCGCGGCTGATTGAGTAATAAGAGGAGCCGCCCATGTTGAACAGCGGATAATCGCATTGGTCCTTGCGGCCTTCTTCGACATCGTGATTGCCAAGCACCGCGTAGAATTTTACGCGTTTCTCTAGCAGCCCGGCGAAGGGTTCCTCAAAATGCTTCGCGAAGTATTTCGCATTCCCATTCGGATAAATATTGTCGCCGACGGTAAGAACAAACTCGAAATCTGATTGCTTATGCTCCTGAAGCATCTGAGCGGCAACGGCGAATTCGTCGCTACCTCCAGTGCCAAAGTCACCAAGCACCGCAAATCTGGTCTTGCTATCACTCGATGCATAAGCCAGGACCGAGCTTGGTCTGAGTATCGTCCCCGTTGCCAACGTTGCCAACGAAGCAACTGCCTGTCGCCTAGTGATTAGGGTAGGGTTCTTTCTTTCCATATGTCCGTATCGTGCGATCCAATCTAATGAGGTGCCTTTTTTCTGCCCGAGCGCCACGACTCGGTTCATTCCTGCTTATTTATTTTGTTAGATTACTCCGAAGTGACTGCGCGAGGCAAGCGTTAGTCCTCAATCGTCACATCTTAACGGTGCATTTGCTTGACACGCGAATTCGGCGGCCCGTACCATTTCGCATTAAATAAGACGGGGGCCGAGATTGAATACGGACGATGGGAGACCAACTTGCAAACCACGAAAAAGCGCACCCAGCCCGACATCCGCGCGATCGCTCGACTCATCCCAGCCAGCGGTAATCTGGTGCAGGGTCAGAACGATGTAGCGCTTCATCCCGCGCTCGCCCGCGCTCTAAACGAATCCGTCGCCGAGGGTTTGAATCATTACAGTTTCTTTGAAGGCGTCGATGAGTTGCGGCGCGCCGTAGTTGAAAAGCTGCGGATCTCATCCGGAGTTTCGCTTGATGCCGACCGCCGTCCCCTCGAACTCATCATCACGCCTGGCGCCACGGGGGCGCTGGTAACCATCGCACACACATTTCTGCGGGGCGCGTCCGCGATCGTATTCGAGCCGTACTATCCCTATCACAAACGAACGGTCGAAACAGCGGGCGGCCGTACCGATGTCGTAAAACTCCGTGGTGAGAATCTGGATTTGGATGTCGACGAACTGCGGCGCGTGTGTCGAGAGGGAAAGTCTCGAAGCGAGCAGACGCTCAAGGCGATCATCGCGTGTTCCCCGGCGAATCCAACCGGCCGGGTTCTGACGCGCGCGGAGATGGAAGCAATTGTCGCGTGCGCAAACGAGTTTGATTTGTTACTGATTTCCGACGAAGTCTACGAACATTTCACGCTCGAGGCGGCTGATCACGTGTCAACCGCTTCCCTACCCGGCGCGTTCGAGCGCACGATCACGGTGAACTCTTTCTCAAAGTCGTGGGCCGTCTCAGGCTGGAGGCTCGGATATGCATACGGCCCCGGAGCACTGATTGGAAAGCTCACGCAACTTGGAAACATATATTACGTTTGTACGCCGACGCCGCTTCAGCACGCACTTGCCCGGGTGCTGCTCGCCGACCCGAAGTATTATGAAAACCTACGCAGCGATTTCGCGAGGAAACGCGGGATCATAAACGCGGCGCTCGAAGCGACGGGATTTCGAGTTTATCCGTCGCGGTCGAGTTTCTATACGTGGGCGCGGATACCGGAGCGGTTTCGAGACGCGACCGAGCTCAACGAGTTCATGATTCGAGAAGCAGGTGTCGCGGGGGTGCCCGGCTGCGCGTTCATGGACGAACCCGACAACGATGTGTTCATGCGGCTTTGTTTTGCGCGAGAGGACTCAATGCTTGAAGCTGCCGCCGAGCGGCTCGTCGCTGCGCTCGCATGAAATCAGGATAGTGAAATACCTGACAATTTCGGCGATGACCGCTTCGACTCTGTTGCCTGCGCCACACCGCGAGCACGCTCGCATATCGGACAATCCCGGTGCGGCTGCATTCTACACACGATTTAACTGTCGCTTCCGACGACCGCGCGCTTAGCTTCGCGCGCGGTGGAAACTGAATTCTCAAGATGGGACATGTGCGCGGACAATTCGATGCATCTTTCGCAATGTATTGTTCGCAACGCTAAGGCTTCAAGCAAGTGAATGTCAAAATTGATACTGCTCGATGAAAGGCGCTACCAGGAATCATTCGAATCGAACGGCTCCTTCGCGGCGCAGAAGCTTGTTCGGACCAAAAGCTTCGTCTATTGTATTAAACAGCTGCTGCACTCTGGCTCGTACGATGGGGGAAATCATGAGAATCAGACCACGCGAACACCAGCGAATAGCGGAAATCCTGCGTGAAGAACTCGAAGAGGCGAGCCGGCGGATAAGAGAGCGGCTCTCAGAAATCGAGCGACAGCCTGTCTCCGGAAAGGACGGCACGCTCGACGGCGTCCGAGCTTTCTATCGGGATCTGACCGACAACGATTGGAGCGAAGCCGACGAAGAGGCGCTGGCCGGCCTGGAGGACTTTTCGGAGCACGAGGTCAAACGCCTGATGTGCGATGCCTTTCGCCGATCGCGAGTTCATCCCGTTCCGAGCCTCGCGTCATTAATCAGCATCGCCAAAAAAGGTCCGGGCGCGTCGGGTGTTGAGGCAGGCGCCTTTCTTTCAAATCCGGACGCCGTGCCGGCGGTCGAACGCGAGCGGATTGCAAACGTGCTGCATCGAGAGCTTCGCGATGCTGCCGCCGACATCGCATCCAGGTTGAAACTGACCGATTCAAAAGCCGAAATGCTGCGCCAGCATCTCGAAAACATCGAAGCAGCGATCATTGGTGAATTCAGCCCGCTAGTCTGAATCGGCAGATCGAAAAGCGAATGCCAGATCATCCCGGTCAATCTATCGACAAACCGGATGCGGCTTGTACAAAATGAGCGTGGCCGCTGATCGGCTTGTATATTCTCAACATTACTGTGGCCGCGGTGATGATCTACATCATCGGCGAATAGCGAACATCCCATAGTAACCGGGCTCTTCTATTGCCGCTCGAAGCCATCAACAACGACAGCATCGATCCCGCCGAGGGGCTGAACTACTTCAACTACTTTACCGAAGTCGAGGAGGAATTTGTCCGGCGGCGCGGCAAGCCCCTGATGATTTCGCCCATGGACTGGGCTCTGGTTGAGAGTTGGAAGTCCGCCGGCATCCCGCTGCACATTGTTCTGCGCGCGATCAACGAAGCCTTCGACGGCTACGATGCTCGCGCCCAGAAATACCGGAAGGTAAATTCAATCTTCTACTGCCAGCAAGCAGTCGAAGGCGCCTTCGCCGAGTATCGACTGTCACAGGTAGGCGGCGGCGCCACCGGCGAGGTTGCCGATGACTTGAGTAGTGCCCAGCGGCGCTCGCGCAAGAAGCATGAAGAAGAGGCCTTCCCAAAGGATGTTCTTCTCGAATTCCTCGCGCGTTGCGACGAAGAGCTGAGCCGAGGCGCACAATCCGATCACCCGGAATTGAATGAAGCTATCGCCCGCGCACGCGCTCGATTGAAGGAGATCGCCGCCGACATCGAAGGCTCGAAGCAAGTGCTCGCGGAGTCCATCGAGCGCGATCTGGACGCAATCGACCGGATGATCCTTGAAAGCGCATCCATCGCCCTTGGCGAAGAAGAGATGAAGAAGATTCGAGCGGAAGCGGAGTCACAGCTTCGCTCGTACCGCAAGAAGATGGACAAAGCGATCTATGAGACAACGCTGCTCAACTTCGTGTCTCGGCGGCTGCGCGAAATAAATAAGATTCCCCGCCTCAGCCTCTTCTATCTATAAATCACCAACATCCTGTTATGGTGAGCTTGTGAAAGAGAACCCGCCCAACGTGGGCGACCTAATCGAAGTAACGACAGATCGATTGGCGTTCGGGGGCGACGCCGTGGCGCGTCACGATGGCCTTGCGATCTTCGTTCCCTTAGCCGCGCCAGGTGAGCGCCTTCTAGTGCGAATCACTGAGCGCAAGAAAAATTACGCGCGAGCTTCAATTGAAAATGTAACTGAATCGTCGCCGGATCGACGGGAACCACCTTGTCCCTACTTCGGAGATTGCGGCGGATGCCAGCTCCAGCATATGAGCTACGAATCGCAACTCAGATCCAAAGTAGGGTTCGTTCGCGACGCGCTCGAAAGGATCGGCCGTATCGACTGGCCCGATGAGATACCGATCCGCCACGGCCCGCAGTTCGGATATCGCGCGAGAGCCCAGATACGAATCGACCAGAGAACCGGGCGAATAGGATTCAATCGAACCGCGTCGCACTCGGTTTGCGATATCGTCAGTTGTCCCATTCTTATTCCCGAACTCGATGCGGCGCTCTCATCAATTCGAGCGGCCGTGGCCGGCGCGAACGTGAATGAAAGAGTCGTTGCCGAATTGAGACAAATCGACGTTGCGGCGGCCGAGACAGGTGTTTCGTTCGCCCCCGCGAATTCGAACCTCGCGAGCGAACCGCTTTGGCAAACCACGTCGGGCGCGATTTACAGCTTCGATCCTTCGACGTTTTTCCAATCCAATCCAGCGCTGCTCGACGTTCTCATTGAGGAGGCATTAGGCGGCTCGTCCGGCGAATTCGCGATAGATCTCTATGCCGGCGTCGGTCTGTTCACGATTCAACTAGCGCGACGGTTCAAACGAGTGATCGGAGTTGAAGCCGATCGAAAAACCGCGAAGCACGCGATCGCCAACATCGCTGCAAACAGCGTCGCCAACATCGAGTTCTACACAAGCCCAGCCGACTCGTGGCTGAAGGCCTTCATAGCAAGGACATCCCAGTCCCCCGACCTTCTGGTTCTCGATCCTCCGCGAACCGGCGCGGCGCAGGCGATTCCCTTAATCATTGAATTGAGTCCTCGATCGATATCGTACGTCTCGTGTGACCCATCGACTCTTGCGCGAGACCTGCGAACGCTCGTAGATGGCGGCTACACGATTTCCAGGATAACCGCAATTGATCTGTTTCCTCAGACCTATCACGTTGAAACCGTGGCGCGGCTGAGTCGTAGCTAGGCGGGCGATGTTCTTGAATGCGCGGCGTCGGTCACGCTGTGCGCTCTGAGACGCGGAGAACATGCCGATCAAAATTGTAATAGAAATGATTTTTGATAGTGCTAGAATCCGTGTGTCTCAAGAGCCCGTGAACGGATCGCTTCATTCTGGAAGGAAAAAAGTGGAAGTGCGAGATTAACTTCTCATTCTGTCTTGCTGCCGCCGTAAGTTCGAGAGTTGAATTGAATCAGATACGTTTCTGTGATAGAACTCGCCTTCGGTGGCTGTGTGAAACAATCCTCGCTTCACCGTGCTAAGGCAGGAACCTCATAGGTCTCCGGATGGGCGATCCTTATACTGGGGATAACTGTTGGTATGTCGTGCGAAGGAAGCTCGCTGTCGCTAGATGCAAAAAAATCTAGTAACTAGAGGGCACTTACATGTCGAGGCGGATCATTGTAGGCTCCTTTTGGGCACTCAGTGTCACAGGGCTACTATAGGACACAACGGTCTCCTGGTTCCTGCTCGAAAAAAGTATTGATACTCTCGAAGCTATCCTCTAAGATCGCCAGTGTTTCCGCGTAGTCTGCCCCTTCAATCTCGAATCGTCTTTACACGCGAAGCTCAAAAGTCACGCTGCCCTCTTAAGCACTTTAGAGCGTTCAAATCTGCGCGGTCGTCTGGATCGAGACCTGCCGGTGGGAATACAAATCGCGCATCGAAGGATTAGCCAATGACCGCACCGATCCTCACGCCATTGAGCCTCCCATCGCACCGAACAATCAAGATTCTCATCATTGATGATGAACCCTACGTTCTTTCCGTTCTTTACTCTCTGCTCAGCCCGTCACACGAATGCAAGACCGCCAGCAGCGCCATCGAGGCGCTCGAATATCTAAAAGAAGAATCCTATGACCTGGTTCTCTCGGACATAATGATGCCCGGAATGACCGGGCTCGAGCTGCTCGCGGAAATCACCAGGCTCTCGCGTGAGACTGTAGTCATTCTCATATCCGGCAACTTGAATATTCAGAGCGCAATAGAGGCAATGCGCCGCGGTGCGTTTGATTACGTGACCAAGCCGTTCAATCTGTCCGATGTCGAAACGGCGGTGGCCCGCGCGATTCGGCATCAATCGCTGTTGAAAGCGAACCAGCAATACGAGCAGCATCTCGAGCAATTGATCGGTGTCCGCACAAACGAATTGACGATTGCCAATACGAATCTGAACACGACGCTCGAAAAGCTATACATGAACTACCGCGCGACGCTGCACGCGCTCGCCGCGGCGCTTGAAGCGCGAGACGTCGAAACCAAGGGACATTCCGAACGTGTCGTAGCTTACTGTCTGCGGCTGGGAAAAGAAATCGGGTTGACCGATCGACAGTTGATCACGCTGGAACACGGCGCGCTTCTCCACGACATCGGGAAGATCGGCGTGCCCGACGGAATATTGCTGAAGCGAGGCGCGCTCACTGAAGACGAATGGGCTCACATGCGCCGGCATGTCGAATACGGTGCGCAGATACTAAGGGGAATCGATTTTTTGGAGGGCGCGACTCAGATCGTTTCGCAGCATCACGAGCGCTACGATGGAAGCGGATACCCGCACAGGATGGAAGGCGATCAGATATGTCTGGGCGCCCGGATATTCGCGGTTGCGGACGCGGTGGATGCGATGACGTCGGACAGGCCCTATCGAGCCGGACGATCATTCGACGACGCGGCCGACGAACTGATCCGATGTTCCGGGGCGCATTTCGATCCAACGGTCGTTCAAGCCTTCGCTCAAGTGCCGCTTGATTCATGGCGCGAGCTGCGACATCTATCAACCGTCACCGGATACGTGATGAAAGAGCAAAAGACTGGCGCTGAGATTCACTACTCAGCTCTTGCGGTGACAGGAGACCGCCTCGCCAGCGGCTGGATACGATAAAGCAGCTTCGAGAGTGGGCAGAACGCAGATAGCGATGTGAGATTCTGTCGTGCTCTTGCGTCTTACGGTTTTGGTTCCTGCGAATCTCTTATGCCACTATCACTCGAGAAATATTTCTCATTCAAGCGGAATAGTCGCGGACCCGGCTGTTCGCTGATCGAAAAAATAACCGCCTTCGCACGGTCATCCGAAGACCTCAATACAGCGCTCCAACGTGCAGCGGATGAGATTGGCCGGATGCTGGAGTTGCACCGTGTTGCGATACTTCTGCCGGACAAGACCGGAATGAGACGCTGTGGTGAGTACTCGGCGGAGGGCTTGGGTCAGGTGGAACGCGAGAAGCTGCGACAACTTGATCTCGATCTGACGCAGGATCTCGGCTCACAATGTGGTCTAACGGAAATCGCGGACACTAAAACGGATTCACGAGTGAGCCGGAGACTTGCGCCTGCTGGAAGACAATCCAACCCTCCGTCAATCCGGTCGATTCTGATCGTTCCTCTAATCATCGACTCTGAGGCAGCGGGAGCCATCGTCCTTTATCGCCGAGTCAATCGACGATGGTCCGCCCAGGAGAAGCACCTGGTTACAGCGGCGGCCTCAACCTTGGGTCTCACAATTCACCACTTCCGGTCCCAGGAAAGAGCCATCAGTGCTACGAATCGCGAAGCGCTCACGAACCGGCTACTCACGGCAATCAGAAGCGCAAGCGATGTTGACGAGATCCTGAGCGTTGCGGTTGAGGGCATCGGCCGCACATTGAAAGTAACTCGAGCCGTGATCTACAGGCACGGCGATCAGGAGCGGAATACGTCATTCATCGCGCGCGCGGAATACAAATCGAGCGTGCTGGTTCCGAGCCTGTTACACAGCGAATTGGATCTAGAGGGGAGCCCGCTGCTTGGCGAGATGCTCGCCGGTAAAATCATCAATGTTCCCGACACGACCGAGAGCGATCCGATTGTTCGCGCTATATCGGTGCGATTGGGTGTTCGCGCGCTCCTGCTTGCGCCAATTCGCTACAACGGGCATTCTGCCGGGACAATAGTAGTCGAGCAGTTCGATCATCCGCGCACGTTCTCGACGGACGAGATCAAGATACTCGAGTTGGTAGCGGAGCAAACTTCGGTGGCTCTTTACCAAGCGGAGCTGTATCGCGAAGCCCAGGACGCTGCTCGACGCGACGCGCTGATCAGCCGGATCGGCGCGGCCGTTCACAGCTCACTTGATTCCGAAACAGTATTGCACGCAATTGTACGGGAGTTGGGCGTTGCGCTTTCTGTCTGTCGTTGCCGGCTCGCGTTGCTGCCAAACCCACTGCCCGAAATGGTTCCGGTGACGCATGAGTACGTCGCCGAGTGCTGTGCTGAGCGGCCCGCGGTCCTCAGCGAGATGCAGACCGTCAACAATCCGTTTCTGCAGTCAGTGCTCGCACAGGAGGATCCGATAGCCGTCACCGATCCCGCGGGCGACCCGCTGTTCGCTAAGGTTCGCGCGCGCGTTCAGGCGGGCAGCGTGAAGGCGATTCTTACCGTAGCGATTCGAGTCAACGGGCGGCCAACGGGCATACTCAGCCTTCATCACTGCGAGGACACTCACGAATGGACGAAGTGGGAGGTCGATCTTGCAAAATCCGTGGCCGATCAGGCAGCCGTTGCGATTCGGCAGGTCGAGTTGTATCGCGAGGTCCGCGAATCCGCTCAGCGCGCTTCGCTTGTGAATGAAATCGTCACTTCGATTCGCCGTTCTCTGGATTTAACCGAAACGCTTCAAGTAGCGGTCGACGAAGTTGGCCGCGCACTGGGCGCCAGTCGCGTGTGTTTTCGAAAGCTCCTCGACGACGAACACGAGGTGGTCGCCGAGCATTTGAGTGATCCCGCATTGTCCGTCCGTCATCTTCGTGGATCGGTTGATGACTACATTGTCAACTATCTGGTCGAGAATCGAAGAACGCTGGTAATAGATGATGTGAGAGCATTCGCGGCCGCGTATCCCGACCTGGCGTCAACTGTTTGCTCATGGCAAATCGAGCCGATAAATCAATCGCAACTGGCTTCTCCGATTTTTGTAAACGGTGAGTGTTGGGGCGGCCTGTCCATCGGCCAGACAGATCGCCTCCGTAAATGGAGCGCCAGCGACATTGCGCTTGTGGAGATGGTAGCCGCGCAGATCGAGGTCGCGGTCAGCCATAGCAATTTGTTTCAGGAAATAAAACAAGCCGCCGGCCGCCAGGAACTGATCACGCAAATCAGCCACGGAATCAATCAATCAAACCGTCTGGATGAAATCTTTCCGCTGGTCGCCAGGGAGTTGGCCCAACATCTCGCCGCCGACTGCATTCTCGTCACCCGGTTCAATCCCGTTCAGTGCACCTGGACATCTGATTATCAATACAGCGACGGGAAAGTATTCAGACCCGGGACTTCTTATACCAACGAAGACTTCCTGAAACTATCGGCACTTTCCGAGAACGGGTTGATTCGCTGTAACGATTCTGATGAGGATCCCCGGCTCGATCAGGATTTTCGCGAGCTGGTGCACGCAGTGGGGGCCCGGTCCTTCATGTCGGTTCAGATCTCATTAAAGTCCGAACCGCGTCTGGTAATTACCGCGATCATGAAGTCGGGTCCGCGCAGATGGAACGATGAAGAAGCTGAATTATTTCGAGCCGCCGCCGGTCAGGTCGTTATCGCGCTCGAGCGCGCCCAAATGTTCGAGATGATTTCACAGGGTAAGTTCGAGTGGGAGTCCACGTTCGATGCTCTCAATGACGGGATCTTCATATTCGATCACGACGGCATCCTGCGCCGGGTCAACGAAGCCGCTGCCGCTTTTGAAGGCGCCGATATTCGCGACCTGATTGGCCGGCGTTGTTGCACCCTTCTTCAAGGCGCAGAGGGCGAAGCATGCCGCGTCGCGCAAGTAGTAAGAACAGGACGTCCCGCCACGTTTGAACTGCTTCCCGAGCGGTTGTCCCGGCCGGTTCTGGTTACGATCTCTCCCCTCACGAATGGCTCTGGAAGCCACTTTCGCGGCCGCGCCGACGGAGACACGCAGGGTCATGATGCGGCTCGCGGCGCGGTTTGCATCGTCAGGGATCTGTCCGAATTGCGCGCCGCCGAGGCGGTCGCCCGCGAACAACGAGGATTCCTCGCCAAACTTATTGAACACGCCAATGACGCCATACTCGCGTTCTCGCCCGAGGGCCGTCTGATCTGGTTCAATGAGCAATTGGTGAAACAGTGCGGCTACTCGCGCGAAGAACTCGAGTCCGGTGATTACAGGCTCTTTGTTTTCGGCGAAGAGAAGAAACATTCAATCGAGCGATTCGCGAGGGCGCTCGAGGGCGAGGCGCAAACCTTCGAACTAACTGTTCTCAGGAGAAACGGCGAAAGCCGCCTGCTGCTTGTAACGCACACGCCGATCTACGACGAAGGCCGCGTGACCAGCGTTCTGTGCATCGCCCGCGATATCACCGAGGAACGCCTTGCGAGTGAGCGCGCCGCGCAGGCAGACAAACTCCGCGCGTTGGGTCAACTCGCGGCGGGGGTTGCGCATAACTTCAACAACATTCTGGCGGCGATACTTGGCCACGCTCAACTGATCAAGCGCGATTCAAATGATGAAGGCCTCGCTCAGCGCATCGAGATCATTGAGCATGCGGCGCTCGACGGCGCACAGACGGTTCGGCGAATTCAGGCGTTCGGCATGCAGCAGACTGATTCAATGGATGGCATTGTTGATCTGAATCAACTCATTGGCGATTCGACCACATTGACGAAGGCAAGGTGGTGCGATGAAGCCGAGGCTCGCGGTCTGAGATACGATGTCGAAGTCGACCTTCAGGAAATGCCCGTGATCCGTGGGTCCGCTTCGGAGTTGAAGGAAGTCTTCGTCAACGTCATCTTGAATGCGCTGGATGCGATGCCTCAGGGAGGCCGATTGCGCATCGCGACCGAGACAAAAGGCGCCTTCGCTACGGTCAGCGTTACCGACAACGGAATTGGAATGGCGCACGAGGTCCAGGGTCACATATTTGAACCGTTCTTTACGACGAAGGGTATGAGCGGAACCGGGCTCGGGTTGGCAGTGAGCTATAGCATTATCGAGCGCCACGGGGGCCGCATCGACGCCCGAAGCAGTCCGGGAAAAGGCACCACCTTTGTCATCAGTCTGCCCGTGGCCCAGAACGCATACGGAAACTCGACCCACGATCGAAGGACGCGCCAGAGGTCTTCAAACATGCTCGTGGTTGAAGATGATAGTTGCGTCCAGGAAGCGCTGATCTGAATTTCCTGCGTCGAGCAAACAAGCTCACGCGAAGAAAGGCATCCCGTCACTGCTTTGCTGACAACCTAATCATAGACAACAAAGGGAGGGCGAACCCTCCCCTTGAAAAAGAAGTTGTGCCGCTTCGTTATTGACTCGTTATCCTGACATCATCGACGCCCGCCTCAACAAGGCTCGCGCCCGAGGCGTCCGCTGCTTCGATGAGAATCCTCACAGTCTGTCCCGAAAAAGCGTTCAGACTCACGTTGGTCGCGCTCCACGCGCCATCCACGTTTATCGCCGCACCCAGTCGTTGAAACACCGTCGTCTTCGTCGCTCCAACTACAATGCTGATTCGCAAAAAGTCGGCGCTCGAAGCGTTGCTCCCGTGAGCCAGGTAAGAACTAAACGTGAGCGACAAGTTCGCGCTCGATGGAAGCGTGATCAACGGCGATTGAATCGAGGTTGTTCCTCCATCGATGTCGTTGTCGCCGGCGGACGCGCCCGCCAGCCTTCCGGTCACCAGATCGTTGACGCCGCTGACGGTTGTTCCCAGTTGTTTGGTTCCCGACGAGGTTGTTGTTTCAGGATTACCTCGTTCCCACTGGCCGGTGGTGGCCGTGTCGGTACCGCTCGGATTGGTGACCCATCCGAGGCTGGTCTCGAAGTTATCGAAGAACACGGTGGTTTGTCCCGTGCCGCCGCAATCGGCCGGCACGTCGGTAGCCGCGTTATGAGTCGTTCCATTGTTGCCTGAGGCGGACACTCCCATCCCATGACGCGCGAACACCGTCCAGATCGCGCATCTGTTTGCTCCGCCGTTGAGACTCTGATCCGCCTGCAGGATTCCGTCGCGTGCATTCAGAAATGACGGGCTGCACGGCGTGAATTTCATCCCTTCAAGCACAAGCCGGTCGCTGATTGCCGCGCCCAGCGTTTGCCGGAGGTCCCACAGCGCGGCGGCCCAGACTTCGCCATCGCGATGCACTTCAAACCCACCCACTCCAAGATCGGCGTAGGAATCGTGCACCGGATCCGCGGGGACCGTGTAAGCCGCGCGGCGTATTCCGCGTGTTGTGTTATTTGCTACGTACTCGCCGATGCGCCCATCGTTGTAGAAAGTGGCCGCCCAGTAATCGGACCAGCCTTCGCCCATTGCGCCGGCCTGTGTGCCCCCGAGACAACTCGTGTTTGCAGGCCCGCCGACCAGCCGATTTGAAACACCGTGGCCAAACTCGTGAAGCACAACATCGCCGTCCTGCGAGCTGTCGCGGTCATCCGCGAGGCTTGTCGTACCGAGCGTAAACAAAAACTGTTGCATGCGCGGGCGGCTTCCCTCGGGCGGCGTCGCGAAGTTTGCGTTGTTGGTGCCTGATCCGTCCTGAGCTTCGGCCCTGACCGAATCATTGCCCGTGCCGCCTCGGCCAAAATTGTTGGTTTGGAAATTCCCCGCCGACTCGGTGAACCCGAGCCGATACGTGAAATCATGCGCGATGTTGACGAAATAGAAGAGGTTCGTCACAACGGCGGGCCGCTGAGTGCGCGGATCTACACCAGTGACAAACGGAAAAGTGAAATCCTGGTTCGCCGCCGACGCGTGTCCATTCGACAGGCCGGTGGTGTTGTTTGGATCGGGAACATTGTTCGCGTCGGTGTCCAGATATGCTTCCGCATTGTTCCCTGTTGTCACCGTCGAAGCACCCATCCACCCGGCCGCCGTGTTAATGACAGTGTCTCCAACGAAGGACTGAAGCGTGCGAGCCCCGGCCAGCGGGCTTTGAGTGTATACGGTTCCCTGCGCCGCATCCGCATACAAGTTATGACGGAATAGAAGCGCTCCGGTGTTTGCGTCCAGACATATTTCGTACCACTCGCTCGGGCCGGCTTCGACGTAGCTATGCCACGCAAGCACGGGGGTGTCATCCACACGCATGACCCGAAGCTCAGACATCACATCGTCGAATTCGGGACCAAGAGGATTTCGGTATTTCGCGCGATCGCCGAGCGCGCCTCGATCTTGAGTCATTTCAAACTCGGCGCTTGCCTCGCGTCCCGAATACTTAAAGGCTTCGCGAAGCGCATCGGCTTCGCTCAACCGGGGCCTGGTATCAACAGACGCACCGGGCATCACGAGCCCTTCCATTACCGACTGGACCTGGCCAAGCGAGGTGATCGCGATCTGAAGTTGCCCCTGGAAAACCGCTACTCCATCGATTGTCTGTTCGTAAACGAGGAAATCGGCGCCTTGATCGCGGTCCTCGTTTTCGAGCTTTAGCCGGCGAACATCGCGCCGAGTGAGCCCGAAGATGTCGCTGTGCCGCGAAAGGAACGTGCGCGCGGCCCGATCCGGTGTGCCGGCGAGCGGTTCGGACAGCATCGACGTGGCGCTGAACAACATCTTTGGCACACCGGCCTCGTTGAGTTCGTAGCGCAGCCCGCCGCGAGTCTCAAGAGTCATGGTGGCGCGAAGACTCTCGATCGCGTTTACCCGTTCGGTCAACGCGCGGCCTTTCGAGAGCGTCCGCGGCCCGGAGCTGGGTTGAATGTCCGCGAGCTGTTGGCGAACGTCGAAGTCAGGCATGCCCAGAACACTTGTTTGCCACGGACTCGCTTCGCGGGACGGTTGGACAAAGTTGTTACCAGATACGCCGGTCTGCATAAGCGCCGGCGCTGCCAGGACAATAATGAACAGCAGGAACAATGTCTTACGCATGGACTTTTCTCCTTTGGTTTAGACGGCCGAACCCACAAAGAACCGGCGCTTATTCGCTAATAACGACAAGCCGATTCTTGCTCTCTGACAGTGCTTCTGAAGAGTGAGGAAAAGCCGGCTGCAAACGGCACTTTGATTCTTAATGCCGCGCTCGCGCACCGGTCTGTTATTTCAATTGTGGCTATCCCAATCGCGCGGTCGATGGAACAACTCTACCGCAACAATGCGATAAGGAAGGTAACTGCATCAGCAAACATTTCATCCGCCGTCATCCGCGCGACGCCGGCGGAAGGCTTCTTATAGCACGCCGCCTCGTGTAACTCAAGCAACTTTCAGGCGGTGGGGTGATAGTGTGTTGATTGTCATCGATCCGCTGTTGCCACAAAGGCACTACGACACGACGCTGCACAAAGACAGGCTTTGTGAACCTTCGTGTCCTAGTGTCTTTGTGGCAAGACGGTTCTCAACACGCTATTGCACCACTACCAACTTTCAACGCAACTTCGAGAGGCTGAGATAGAGTTTGGGCCGCTCGATAAGTGATGTCTTGCTTGTTCACGTTCGCGCGCAGTTGTTAGAATGCCGTTGTGAAACCGCACACTGCTACCGGCGTTGAACTGGATAAACAAAGTGCGCACTGTCAGGGAGCCTCCGGCGCAACTTGTTAATTCGCGGTGCAAGAGGGATTGGTTCAATGAAAAAGTCTCCGACGATTTCCGTCAGCGTGATGCTGGCCGCTGTGGCCCTTTGTTCGTTAGCTTTTGCGCAAGCCGGTGGTGACCTTCGCCATCGCACTATCGCGATAACCTACCTGAAAGATCCAGTGACTGTAATCTTCGCCGGCACGACGCTGCGCCCCAACGCGCGCGGAGAGGCAACAGTCGAGCGCTGGCGAAAACGCAATGAGAGCGAGATAGACATGACCGTCGAGAATATGGTCCCCGCGTTCAACTACGGCGGCGACTATACGACTTATGTTCTGTGGGCAATCACACCGGCAGGCCAGGTCGACAATCTCGGAGAGTTTAGGCTGTCGGGCGGCACGGGCAGATTGAAAGCGGCGACGCCCCAACAGACTTTCGCAATGATTGTCACCGCCGAGCCTCATTATCTCGTCAAGCTTCCCTCTCAGAAGATCGTCCTCGAGAATCTTGCTCCAACCTCGAAGAACGTTCAGATCAGAAGCTCGGAGATTTTTTTCACGGGGGACTCCGGGCGATATTATCGAGACACAACTATCCCGTCCATCGCCGAACGCGACTACAACAAGACGCCTATGGAACTCCTGCAAGCCCGTCGCGCGGTTCAAATAGCGCGGCTGGCCGACGCCGAGCGTCACGATCCGGCGGACTTCAATCAAGCGACCAGCCTGCTCAATCAGGCTGAAACGGCGTTCCGCCAGGGCGCGAAAGTCTACGACGTGGGCCGCGTCGCGCGTGAGGCGATTACCGTCGCGGTTCGGACGCTCGACATATCAGAGGAACGAGCGGCCGCGGCCGAGCGCCGATCCGAAATCGCCCGCCGAGATGCGGATGTTCGCCGCGCAACCGAAACCGCTTCGGATCTCAGCTCGCAATTGTCCGACACCGAGTCACGATTGAAAGCCTCCGAGCTTGCGCGCGGACATGCTCAGGATCAACTCGATCGCGTGATGCGCGAAGCGGCTGATTCGCGCGCCGAGAATCGCTCGCTCAGCGCCGAGAACGATCGGCTTCGTTCAGAGGTCAGCCGATTGACCCAGGATCTCGCCGAGGCTCGGGGCCGTATCTCCGATTTGCAGGCGCAGTATTCCTCGACGACCGCGAAGCTGAATGAAACATCGGGCCGAGTCGAAGCGATGGAGCGCGTCGAACGCGAAAAGCAACTGGCGGAGGCGAGACGCCGCGAGTTCGCTTCGCTTCAGGCGAGCGTCGGAGCGCTGGTGACGATCAAGTCCACCGGCAACGGATTCACCGCGATCCTTTCGGATTCGTTCTTTGTCCCGAACCAGACGACTTTGCACGTGCGAGTGAAATCCAAGATGGATGCGCTTGGGAATCTGCTTGCCGCGCATCGCGACGCTACGTTTGTCATCGAAGGTCACTCAGACACCCGGCCCAACGCCGAGGGTTTCTCGCTCGCGCGGGCGCAGGCTGTTGCTGATTACCTGGCGGCGCTTGGCGTATCGCGAACGAACTTCAAGGTCGAGCCGCGCGGCGATACGGTTCCGCTCTCGATGAGCAAGACGCTCGCGGGACGCGCGATGAACCGCCGAATCGAGTTGGTATTCATCGGCCCGCAATAACCGTCTTAGTAATGACGTTCCTCAAGCCATTATCCGTTCGGTTTGCACCGGGTATAACAGTGTTAGTGTGTGTGTTCTTAGCCACCGGGACGCCGGCGCAGAAAACAACTCCAGCAGAGACCCAGGCAGAATCTGCCGAAAGCCACCTTCAAAAGGCCCGAGAGCTTTTTCAGAGCAAGAAATATGGCGCTGCAAGCAGCGAAGCGAAACGCGCTATTAAGATTAAGAAAGAGTTAGCGCCCGCCTATGTGTTGCTTGGAATGATTCACCATAGAGAAGGCAAGACCGCTGAGGCCCTGCGCGACGTCAAAGAATCGCTCAAGTACGATCCGAACTCCGTGGATGCGCACTACCTCTACGGCATACTGAAGTTTGAAGAGAGGAAGTTCTCAGAGGCTCACGACGAAGCCGTCTTTGTTATCTCGCACGGCGGCCGCTTTCCTAACGCGTATACATTTCTGGCGCAAACTCACATGGCGACGAACCGATACTTCGAAGCCTTGAACGCATTCGAAGAGGCGCTTCGATTGACTCCCGCAACGGATGACAATGCAGCAAGATTGAGTGAACAGCTTCAAGCGCTGAAGGGGTGGATCGAAACTACGGAAATGCGTCGCGATCCTTCTTACGTTAAACCGAAGCTGCTAAACCTGCCGATGCCTAGTTATACAGAACAGGCTCGCTCGGCGAAAATACAGGGCTCAGTCCAGGCAGGGGTACTCGTTAATGAGGAGGGTAGGGTGATCTCCGTGATTATCTTCTTGCCGCTCGGGTTTGGGCTGGACGAAGAAGCAGTCAAAGCAGCACGCCGGCTCCGATTCACCCCCGCTATGAAAAACGGGCAGCCCGCAAGGTTCTGGCAGCGGATAGAGATAGAATTCAATTTGCGTTAGCCCCTCCGACGATGCAGACTGAGGTTTCATACAAACGCAACTCCGCCGCGAGGTGAATAAAATGTACTGCCCGAGATGCGCGACCCAGAATCCGGACGAAACGAAATACTGCCGCTCTTGTGGTGCCAACCTCGCTCTCGTGCCTCAGGCTCTGACTGGTCAGTTGCCTCCGCGAGAGCGATCATCGCGCCGTCACAGGCGCGGCCGCGATGGGGGCCCCCCAACGATTGAACACGGAATTACGAAAGTATTCATGGGTGTCGGATTTGTGATGGCCGCCGCGGGGGTATTTAACTTCGTGCCCGCAGGAAGAGTCTGGTGGTTCTGGCTGCTGATCCCCGCCTTCGCGATGCTGGGCCGCGGAGTCGCCGAAATAGTTGCGAGCTGGAAGTCGCCACCGGCGGTTCCGCCAATTTCGCAAACCGCGATGCCGCACGTGGATCGCACTGGGCAAATTTCGCCTCCGAGCGATACCGTCTTCGCGCCTCCCAGCGTAACCGAAGACACCACGCGACAGCTTGATCAGAGGATTGACCCTGCTCGATATCGAGATCGACAATAGCAACTCAGGTTTGTAGGATTCATTCTCATCGCATTCAATTTGAACTGCCGCAAGTCAGGCAGATCAGAAAGACGAGGACGCAACACATGCGATTCAGAGCAACTCTCTGCCTTTCTGCTGCTCTTATGCTGGCGCCGGCCTACGCGCTTGCGCAACAGCCCCCACAATCGACAACCACCGTCACGATTCTTCAGCTCAACGACGTGTATCAGGTTTCACCCGTCGACAGGGGTAAGCGCGGCGGGATCGCGCGTGTCGGCGCGATGCAAAAGGCAATTCGCGCGAAATCCCCGAACACGCTCTTTCTACTCTCGGGGGATTTCATCTCGCCGTCGGTTGCATCCAGATTGTTCAAAGGCAAACAGATGATCGCGGCGCTGAACGCGGCCGGGCTGGACATCGCGACGTTAGGCAATCATGAATTCGACTTTGGACCGGACGTGCTTCGCGAGCGAATGAAGGAGTCGCGCTTCGCGTATACGGTTGCAAACGTCATCGACAAACAAACCGGCCAGCCTTTTGGCGGCGCGAGCCGATACATTATCAAAGAACTTGGCGGGGTCCGCGTTGGGGTATTCGGATTGTTGCTCGCGGAGACGGCTTCAGTGTCCGCGCCGGGACCTGGAGTGCGTTTCGACGATCCCATCGCGGTCGGCAAAGAAGTTTCTCGCGAACTCCGGCGCCAGGGCGTTGACGTGCTCATTGCGCTGACACATTTGCCGATGCGCGACGACAAACGGCTTGCCGCCGAGGCCGATGTTGATTTGATCGTCGGCGGCCACGAGCACGAGTTGCTCGAGTCCTTGGCCGGCCGCGCACTGATTACCAAGATGGGCTCGGACGCGCGCAATCTCGGCCGCATAGACTTGAACCTCGAGCAGCGAACGCCCGCGCGCGGAAGCAGCGGTCCACGATTCAAGCTTCAATCATCCGACCTTCAGGCGGTCCCGGTGACTGACGCAACCAAGGACGACCCCGAAGTCGCGGCGGTCATCGCGGAGTATGAAAAACAACTCAACGCGAGCCTCGGCGAAGTTATCGGAAAGACGTCCGTCGCCCTGGATGCACGAGCTTCGACGGTCCGGCGCGAAGAGAGCAACCTCGGCAATTTCCTGGCCGACGTCTACAAACAGGCCCTGGGAGCCGATTGCGCGTTGGTCAACAGCGGAGGAATCAGATCGGACGCGACCTACGGACCCGGCGACTTAACCAAGAAAGACGTGTTGTCGATCCTCCCGTTCGAGAACACGCTGGTGAAGGTGCGCGTGACCGGCGCACTCATAAAGCAACTGCTCGAGCACGGCGTAAGCACGGCCGGCGAAGAAGACGGCCGCTTCCCGCAAGTATCCGGACTCGCGTTCACATATGACGGCCGGCTTCCCGTGGGCTCGCGCGTCACGAAGATCGACATCGGCGGTAAAGCGGTTCAACCGGAGCAGACATACACGCTGGCGGTGAACGCTTATCTTCTGGGCGGCGGCGATGGTTACGAGTTCAAGGGCGCCGAGGTGTTGGTGAAGCCCGAAGAGGGGCCCGTTGAACCTGACGTCGTTATGGAAGCGATTAAGAAGGCGGGCACGATTTCACCGCAGGTCGAAGGACGCATCTCGTCGGGGCGAACAAGTCAGAGAATGAATGCTCCCAATGTTCGTACGAGTCACTCAGTCCGGTCCCATATAACGGTCCCCGGGTTTTCGCTGAAAGGAATCGCCGCTTACCCCTTTCTGGCGAAGACAACTCAGATGAAATCATGTTACATTCACGGTGGCTCTTGGAATTTCAGTTGAACCCTTGCTGACGCTTCCCCAGCGTCTCAGAGCATAAGGGCCGATCAACATAACGCGATTCGGGAAGCGACATCGCTTCCCGTTTCAAACTAACACGGACCCACTCCCCGCGGGTTCAATACTGAGTGGAGCAAATTCCCCGTTTGCTCCTTAAAACCTGCTGAATTTTTGCTGAAGGTAGAGACCTCGCGGCCTTGCCCAGTCGCGACGCTGAGGTAGTGAAGCTTTGCCTCACCATGGTCCGAGAGCTTTGATGAACGCCATCGACTCAACACAATCCGGCGCACGTTCTCCTGACATTGCGGCCTTGAATGCGCCGTCCAAAATGGGATCCCAAAGTAAATCCTGTTTGCGCAGAGTAGCGCTTGGTTTAGCGCTGGCCGTCACCCTCATCGGCCTCGCGGTGCTGATCGGCTGGAGGTTGAACATCGCAGCGCTCAAGAGTGTTCTCCCAGGCCTGGTATCGATGAAGCCAAACACAGCTTTGGGGCTGCTGTTGTCTGGCGCATCCCTCACACTCCTGGCGAGCTCCATCGTCAAGAAGCATACACGCTACCTGGCCGCGGCGGTGACTTTTGTCATAGTTCTTCTCGGAGCGGTGACCCTGGGCGAATACGTTCTGGACTGGGATCTGGGGATCGATAACGCGATGTTCCCGGAATCGGCACAGGCTATCGGGACTTCGCATCCGGGGCGTATGTCCCCGGCGACGGCGCTGTGTTTTGTATTTGCGGGAGTGGCGTTGCTGATAGCGTCTTTGAGAACGGGGGTCCGGTTGCGGCAGCCACTCGTCGGCGGACTGAGCGTGGCGGTGACGGGTATTGGAGCTTTGGCGCTGGCGGGCTACGTTATTGAAGCGCAGTTCAAGCATCGCCTGTGGAACTATACGGGCACGGCTGTCCACACCGCACTGGGGCTGGTGCTGGTCGGGTGCGCGCTGATGGCATTGGTGCGCAGCGAAGGCGGTCTAACCTGGACGCTGGACCGGATCAGTACGGCCGTTATCCTGGGCGCCGTTGTCCTGATGACCCTTGCGGCCGGCAGCGCATACAACTTCGCCAGGCAACTGCGTGAGGTCAACTCAGGTGTAAGCCGCACCCAGGAACTGCTCAGGGCGATTCAGGAAGTGGAAACGAATATCGCGAGCATTGAGAGCGGCCAACGCGGGCATATCATCACCGGAACTGAGGACTTCCTTCACCGATTTCGGAAGGGTAGAACTCGAGTCGCAGACAGCCTGGCGAAGGTTCGCGAGTTGACCGCCGACAATCCGGTTCAACAAAGCCGCCTCGCCGAGCTCGAACCGATCATCGCGCGCCGGATTGATTTTGCGGACCAAACGATTTCTTCCCGCTCTCAACAGGGCTTCGCCGCCGCGCAGCAGTTGGTAGCCACCGGTACCTGTACCCAGCTTTCCGACGCAATCTATGCGCTTCTGGAAGAGATGCGAAACGACGAGTTCGCTTTGCTGGACAAACGGAAAACTCAATCGGATGCAACCTCGGTAACGACATTCCTTCTGTTGCCACTCGGTTTGTTCCTCAGCCTGACCAGCGTGTCTGTCGGAGTGTTTCTGCTCAATGCCGGAGTCGGAGAACGAATACGCGCGGAGCAAGCGGCGTCCGACAGCAAGGCTCGCCTCGAAGGCATAGTCAGCTCCGCAATGGACGCAATCATCAGCGTTGATGGTGACCAGAAGATCGTGTTGTTTAACACCGCCGCCGAAAAGATTTTCCGTTGCCCCGCCGCTGACGCAATCGGACGCCCGATCGACACGTTCATTCCACCCAAATTACGAGAAGAGCATCGACGACACATTTTGGGGTTCGGTCAGACGGGAGTGACGTCTCGCTCCATGCGATCCCTCGGAGTGTTGAAGGGTCTGCGCGCGGACGGCGAGGAATTTCCGATCGAGGCATCTATCTCACAAATCGAAGCCGCGGGCCAGACGTTCTTCACCGTCATCCTTCGTGATATCACCGAGCGCAAGCGCGCCGAGGAAGAGCTCCGCGAGAGCCAGACCCAGCTTGAAGCGATCGTTGAGAACCTAAGCGAAGGGCTGGTTGTTTCCGGCCTCGACGGCGAGTTGCTTCACTTCAATCGCGCAGCCGTGGAGATTCACGAGTTCGCGAGCGCAGAGGAAGGGCGCCGGCACGTTCGCCACTTCGCCGACACATTTGAACTGACTGAGCTGAACGGCGAGGTCCTGGCTGTGGACGAGTGGCCGCTGAGGCGAATCCTTCGCGGGGAAACGCTGCGCGATGTGGAACTGCGCATCAAACGAATCAACTCCGGCTGGCAAAGAATCTTCAACTACGGCGGCGCGCTCGTCTACAACGAAGCAGGAAAAGCAATCGCCGCCATAGTGACCGTCAGCGACATCACCAAGCGCAAGCAGGCGGAGGCTGCATTGCGCGAGAGTGAGGCCTCGCTCAAGGAAGCGCAGCGCATCGCTCACCTGGGGAGCTACGTATTCGATTTTGTCACCGGAACATGGCAGAGCTCTGAGATTCTTGACGAGGTGTTTGGGATCGACCACACCTACGACCGATCGATGGCGGGATGGTTGGCGTTGGTCCATCCGGACGATCAGGCCACGATGGCTAACTACGTGGAAAATGAGTTGGGCCGGGAACAGACGTTCGATAGGGAGTTCCGCATCATCCGCCAGTCCGACCAAGCCGAGCGCTGGATCTGGGGCCGGGCCTCCCTGGAACGGGATACCGAGGGCCGGCCTATGAGGGCTCGCGGCACCAGTCAGGACATCACCGAGCGCAAACGCGCCGAGCAAGAGATCCGGCAACTCACCGCTGAATTGGAGCAACGCGTCGCAACACGCACCTCGGAACTAGAAGCGGCCAACAAGGAATTGGAAGCATTCTCATACTCTGTCTCACACGATTTGCGTGCCCCGCTGCGCGCCGTGGACGGTTTCTCACAGGCGATCATAGAAGATTATGCGCCGCAACTGCCCGAGGAGGGTAAGCGTTATTTGCAGACGATCCGCGAGTCGGCGCAGCGGATGGGCGAGTTGATTGACGACCTGCTTTCTTTCTCGCGATTGAGCCGGCTTCCGTTGAACACCCGAGTCGTGGATACAGCCAAACTTGTGCGCAATGTCGTCGAGGACCTGAGCGCCCAGCTTAACGGCCGTCAGGTTGACTTCCGCATCGGTGACTTGCCCACCTGCCGCGGGGATGCTGCTTTGCTCAGGCAAGTCTGGATCAACCTGGTCTCCAACGCACTAAAGTTCACCAGCAAGCGCGAAGCGGCGGTTGTTGAGATCGGAAGCGTTCGCGAGCAGAGCGGCGACGTTTTCTTTGTGCGGGACAACGGAACCGGCTTTGACATGAAATACGCGGGCAAGCTTTTTGGCGTGTTCCAACGGCTTCATCGAGTTGAAGACTTTGAGGGAACGGGCGTGGGTCTGGCAATCGTGCAGCGGGTCGTTCATCGTCACGGCGGACGCGTGTGGGCCGATGCGGCAGTGGACCACGGCGCTGCATTCTATTTCACCATCGGGGGAGAAACACAATCATGATCGGATCGGGTGTAGTCGAAGTTTTGCTGGTGGAAGACAATCCACAGGATCTCGAGTTGGCGTTGCGGGCGTTCAAAAAGGCCAACCTCACCAATCGCATCGAAATCGCCCGCGACGGCGAGGAAGCCCTCGATTTCCTTTTCTGCGAAGGCGCACACGGCGGACGCAAGGGCGAAGAGCGCCCCAAAGGGGTTCTGCTCGACTTGAAGCTTCCGAAGATTGACGGCCTCGAAGTGCTGCGCCGATTAAAAAGCGATCCGCGGACGAAGACGATGCCGGTCGTCGTGCTTACGTCGTCCAATGAACAGAAAGACCTTGTCGAAAGTTACAATCTCGGGGTCAATAGTTACATCGTCAAGCCGGTGAACTTTGAGAGCTTTGTGGCCGCCGTGCGCTCGTTGGGGTTGTACTGGCTGCTGCTCAATCAACCGATCAAGGGAGAAGAATAAAAATGCCACAGCCTCTAGCAGTCCTATTGGTCGAGGACGATCCCAACGACGCCGAATTGCTCCTGCGCGAGTTGCGCCGCGCAGACTTTGATCCCGTCTGGCGGCGTGTGGACACGGAAAAGGATTACATTGAAAGCCTCGACGCCGAACTCCATGTCATCCTCTCCGATTACTCGATGCCTCAATTCGATGGATTGCGTGCCCTGGAGTTGCTTCGACAGCGCGACCTGGAGATCCCGTTCATCGTCGTATCCGGCACCATTGGCGAAGACGTTGCCGTCGAGGCCATGCGCGCCGGCGCAAACGATTACCTGATGAAAGGGCATCTGGCCAAGTTGGGGCCGACCATCAGAAGAGAATTAAACGAGGCCGAAAACCGGCGCGCACGACGCCGCGCTGAAATGGCTCTGCGCGAGAGTGAGGACCGCTATCGAGACATTGTTGAGCACAGTCAGGCTTTGATCTGGACGCATGATCTCAGCGGCCGAATCCTCTCCCTGAATCGAACTATCACAATCGTGTTGGGCTACGAGCAGGCAACCCTGTTGAAGATGAATATCCGCGATCTTCTTTTTTCAGAGCCCGAAAACGGATTCGACAGCTACATCGCCGGGATTCAGAAGAGCGGGAGCGCACAGGGAACGATGACTGTTAGGACCGCATCGGATGAAAGGCTCGTATGGGAGTTCCAAAACACATTGCGAACTGAGGGCGTCGCGTTTCCGATTGTGCGCGGCATGGCCCGGGATGTTACCAAGCAAAGCAAGGCCGAACGCGCGCTGCGCGAAAATCAGATGCGCCTCGCGGGTATCGTCAATTCCGCGATGGACGCAATCATAAGCGTGGACGGCGATCAGAAGATCGTGCTGTTCAACGCGACGGCCGAAAGGATTCTGGGCTGTCCGGCCGCGGAGGCGATTGGCCAACCAATCGATAAATTCATACCGCGGGAATTCCGCGAACGTCATCAGCAGCATATCCAAAATTTCGGAGAGACCGGCGTCACATCCCGCTCGATGAGATCACTGCCTGTGCTGACCGCATTGCGCGCGGACGGCGAGGAGTTCCCCATTGAGGCATCGATTTCTCAGATCAGCGTGGCCGGGGAAAAACTCTTCACCGTGATCCTTCGCGATATCACGGAACGCAAACAGCTCGAGGAGCAGTTCAGGCAGTCGCAGAAGATGGAAGCGGTCGGGCGGCTGGCTGGCGGAATAGCTCATGACTTCAACAACCTGCTGACCGCGATAATAGGCTACAGCCAACTCGTGCAAGTTCATCTCGGTCCGGCAAGCCCGGTGTCTCGCGATATTGAGGAGATAGAAAAAGCAGGCCAGCGCGCGGCAAGGCTAACTGCACAGTTGCTCGCCTTCAGCCGCAAACAGGTGCTTCAGCCGAAGGTGCTCAACCTCAATGAAGTCATCTCCGATGTAGACCATATGCTCAGGAGACTGATCGGCGAAGACATCGACCTTGTTGCTAATGCCGCGCCGGATCTGGGATACGTGAAGGCCGATCCCGGACAGATCGAGCAGATAATCTTGAACCTCGCGGTCAACGCCCGCGACGCGATGCCCGGAGGCGGCAAGCTCATTATCGAAACCGCAAATAACGAAATTAACGAAGGCGAGGCCAATTCACACTCGGACATGGTCCCGGGTCCTTATGTAATGTTGACAGTCAGCGATACCGGACACGGCATGGACAGCGAAACTCAGTCTCACATCTTTGAGCCGTTCTTCACTACAAAAGAAGACGGCAAGGGCACGGGACTGGGGTTGTCGACGGTCTTTGGCATAGTGACGCAGAGCGGCGGCCACATACGGATCTCGAGTGAACCGGGCCAGGGCGCAACCTTCACGATTTACCTGCCGCGAGTCAATGAAGATGCGACATCGACTCGAGTGGTCGCTGCGGCGGAGAGTTCGCTTCAGGGATCGGAACTGATTCTGTTGGTCGAGGACGATGAGATGGTGCGGCGGTTCGCGCGGGCGGCAATCGAGAAATATGGTTATAGAGTTTTGGAAGCCGCCGACGCAACCGCGGCTCTCGAGCTATCGAGGCAACACGCCGGCGAAATCAACCTGATGCTAACCGACATGGTGATGCCGGGGATAACCGGCGCGAAGTTGGGTGAGCAACTAACTCGGCTCCGTCCCGAAATGAAGGTGCTTTATATGTCGGGTTACACAGATAACTCAATAATGCATGAGGGTGTCTTGAGCGCCGGAGCGGCTCTACTGCAGAAACCGTTCACACCTGATGCGCTTGCGCGCAAGATCCGCGAAGAGCTCGATGCGAACCGCATGTGATGACTCTTTGTCGAACGCGATCGCGAAACGGCCGCCTGTCCGAAGATACGGGGTGTCCGCGGCAACCGTCATAAACCATCTTGATAAAACAGTGATTGCGCCACTGTCGATCAGAACTCCAAATTCGAGCATTGACCTATGATGGAGACAGTGATAAATCTAACGCCATTCAACGCGTCTAAGCACGAACGATATTGATTGCAAGCCGAAGGAGAAAGCGTATGTCCGGCATATCCGCTCACTTCCTGGGTAACTGTGACTGGAGTCTGTGAACAAAGGAGGAAGATCAATGTCTATCTTAAGATTGAGAACGTTTTCGATTGTGTGTGCCGCTGTCTTCGTCTTTGGCGTTGCATCGTACAATGTGTTTTCGTTTCAGCAGAGCCAAAAAAGTCAAATCGAACCGGCCCGTGCCTTTAAGCTGGTGCTGGTTGAGTCGGACGTAGACCCGGGCGGAGTGGAAACCTTCAAGGCAATAAGGACCCAGAATGTAGAAGCTAACGGCGACTGGAATGAGGCCGTCCATCCCATTGGCAAGGTCGGGCACGCGCAGTATTCCCGCACGGCCGAGGGAGTATCCGTCAGCAACGGCAAACAGTCATTTACGATCCCTCAGGAGCCTCGGCCCACCGCTGTGCGCGAGAAGACGCGAACCATCGAGTTCTATGAGACGAGTCGCGCCTTTGTCGGAACGGATACGGTAGCGGGGCTAAAGGTCTACCGGTTACGCAGCAAACTCGATAATGAAAAAGAAGGATGGCTTGAGACTGCGTATTCTCCGGCGACTGGTATCATGCCGCTCCGCACGATTATTCACAGTCCCGACGGTTCGGAAAAGAGAATCGAGACAATTCGGGTCACGTTTCAGTAATGTCCGGATCACCGGGAAGGACTGCAAGCAGTAAGTCCAAGGCAGGAGCGCTGCCGCGACGTGTCTGAACCTGATTAACCAACCGCTCCTTTTATCGCTCGCGCGCAAAGGCGCGCCGTCGATATTCGGTCGGCGTGACATCATAATCTTCTTCGAAGCGGCGCAAAAAGTTCGCTCGATTGTCGTATCCTACATTCGCCATAATCTCTTTCACACTCAGGAAAGTCGCCGCCAGCAGATGAGCGGCCTTTTCCATTCTCGTCCTGATAGTGGAAACTGAAGAAACCTCGCTTAGCCATCCGTTCAGCGGCTTGCTATATTTTGAACCTCCCGCGCCTGACCACAAAGGGGGACCATTCGCCAGCGTTATGATTTTTGTTTTCGTTGACGAGAAGAGTTTCGAGAGACACGCGCGTGGGTCCTTTGCACGGCTTGCGGCGAGTTTCGCGGAATACAAATAGGACATATTCGACCTATTAGTCTCATAGGACGGATGCGCATGAAGAACTTCATCCCACCTCATGGCGGTTACGAAAAGCTCTTGTCCTTTCAGAAAGCCAGAATTGTGTATGACGGTACGGTATGGTTCTGTAAGCACTTTCTGGAAAAGCGCGATCGCACTTATGATCAGATGGTCCAGGCTGCGCGATCGGGAAAACAGAATATTCTCGAGGGCAGCCAGGCATCCGGCACCTCAAAAGCAACCGAAATCAAACTGACAAACGTCGCTAGGGCAAGCCTCGAAGAACTGCTCGAGGATTATCGCGACTTTCTTCGAGTCCGTGGCTTTCGTCTTTGGGATAAGAATAGCCGCGAAGCCCTGTTCGTCCGCAGGCTAGGGTCGCGCAAAGATGCGTCCTATGAGACCTATGCGGCTTATCTTGAGACTCGACCGCCCGAAGTAGTGGCCAATATTCTGATCTGTCTGATTCATCAAACCAACTTCCTGCTCGATCAACAAATTCGCCAACTGGAAAAGGCCTTCGTCGAAGAGGGCGGCATGCGTGAACGTATGACTCGCGCTCGCCTCACGGAGAGGGCGAAGCAGAACAGAAACCGATCGTGAGACGTGTTTTCAACGCAGAATTGACTTGCGTTGGCGCTCAACATAAGATTCGCCCAGAATCGAGCTGGTCTCCAGAGCTTTCAGTTCCCCACTTACTGTTCCGGAGCTAGTTGTTGAGTCACCCAAGAGCGTTTATTCCGATGAGCAACCTTGCGCCAGGCGTCCCCCACGCCGCCGCGCTACGGTGAACGATATGAACGACAAAGGCAAAACCAAGTCACAATTGATCAGCGAGCTCCAGCAATTGCGTGAGCACGTGGCTGAATTAGAAAAGGCGGCGACCGACCAGATCGGCAATGCCTCTTTTCTCACAATGGCTGAGGCCGCCGCATCGGCAATTTTTGTTTTCAGAGACTCAGTGTTTTTGTACGCCAATCCCGCGACGGCAAAGCTAACCGGCTACACGGTGGAGGAACTGATCGGGAGAAACATCTGGACGCTGGTTCATCGCGAGTCCCGCGACCTGATTCGAGAACGCGTGCGGGTGTGGGAGCGAGGTGAAAGTGTGCCTCCGAGGTCGGAGGTCAAGTTAGTTACAAAGAGCGGAGATACCTGCTGGATCAATACCGATTCGACGTTCACCGAGTTTGGAGGTAGTCCGGCGGTGTTGACGATCGCTTACGACAGCACCGAGCACAAGCTTGCGCAGGAAGCGCTTCAGTCAAGCGAGCAACGATACCGCAACATCCTGGAAACCGCTCAGGAAGCAATCTGGGTTGTTGATCCAAATGCAATTACAACTTATGTGAACGATCGCCTCGCGCAGATGTTGGGATATGAGCCGGACGAGATCCTGGGGCATTCCGTATTTGATTTCGTGGACCCGGCGGATCATCAGGAAACGCGTCACTACCTGGAACGCGGCAAACGAGGGTTCAAAGAACGACTCGATTATCGATTCCGTTGCAAGGACGGCTCGCACATTTGGACGATGCTCTCCACGACGCCGCTATTCGATCTCGCCGGTGAATTCATCGGCGGGCTCGCGATGCTGATCGATATCACGGAACGCAGGCGATCAGAGGAGGCCCTTCGAAGAAGCGAAGAACGCTTGCGCACTTACATCGAGCAGGCCAACGATCTGATCTTCATCCTTGACAGTTCAGGCCTGCTGACCTCGGTGAACGAAGCTTCGTGTCAGACGACCGGCTATACAACGAAAGAACTGGTAGGCCGGATGGCACTGGACTTCGTCGTACCAGAGCAACGCATCGGGGCGGCTAACGCATTGCGGCGCATTTTGGAGGGCGCACCGGTTGCGCAAATCGAGTTCGATATTCTCTCAAAGGACGGGCGGCGCATCTCTCTTGAAGTACGCAGCAGGACTCTTCACGATGGTGACCGGATCAGCGGAATATTCCAGATCGCGCGAGACATCACCGAGCGAAAGCAAACGGAGCGCGCTCTCAAGCAGAGTGAAGCGTTGTTGCATGCCGCAATCGACAACCTGCCTTTTGAACTCTCGGTCCGCGATCGGAACGGGCGGTGTGTCATACAAAACCCATACTCGGTGTTGCAGTGGGGCGATCAGGTTGGGAACAGGCTCGAACAGATTGCGACGGACGCGGGCACCGTCGATCTTTGGCTCGGTTACCATCAACGAGCACTAGCCGACGAAGTCGTCAAAGCCGAATTCAAGATCGAGAGCGGAGACCAGGCCGGCGATTACTATGGCATCGTCGCGCCAGTGCGAGTGGACGGCGAGGTAACCGGGGTTCTGGAAGTCAACATTGATATAACCGGTCGCAAGCGAGGAGAGGAAGCGCTACGGGAAAGCGAAGGAAAATTTCGAGCGCTTGCCGAAAGCACGGCCGCCGCTATTTTCATTTATAGGGGCGACAAGCTGCTGTATGTTAACCCGGCGACCAAAGTGCACACCGGGTATGACGCCGGCGAGTTGCTGAGTACTTCTTTCATGGATGTCATACATCCTGACTGCCGAGACATCGTCAGGCGGCGAGCATTGGCTCGACAGCGGGGCGAAGCAGTTCCAGACCGATATGAGTTCAAGATCATAACGAAGTCAGGGGAGGGCCGCTGGATCGATGCGACCGCTTCGCTTCTCGAATACGAGGGCCAAATGGCTGCGATCGGAACCGCATTCGACATTACCGCCCAGAAGCAAGCCGCGGACGAGCTTCGCGATGCGCAGGATAAGCTTCATCACGTCCTGCTGTACAGCCCGGCAATCATATATTCCCTCAAGGTAGAAGAATCGAGCCTAATCACACAATGGATCAGCGAGAGTCTGACACGGCTGACCGGATATGAAGTGGAAGAAGCTTTCTCGGGCACGTGGTGGCGGGACCACATCCATCCCGATGACCGCACGCGGGTGCTTGAGACTATGAATCTTCTGTCCGTAGCCGATCGACTGGTCCTGGAATATCGCTTCCAGCACAAGCAAAAGGGATATGTGTGGTTGCACGATGAGATAAGACTGCTGCGAGACGATTCGGGCAACCCTGTCGAAGCGATAGGCTCATGGGTGGATGTAAGCGAACGACGCGAGGCGGAAGAAGCGTTGGGTGAAAGCGAGCAGCGATTCAGCACGCTGGTCACTTCCATGACCGACACAGTGTTCACGCTGGATCGCGAGCACAGGATTACCGCGTTGTTCGGCAGGTTGGCCGAAGGGTCCGGCTTGGAGCCCGATTACTACTTAGGAAAGACCGCTCGCGAGCTTTTTGGACCCGATGCCGCACTAGTACATGAGGACGCCGTCGCGCGCGCACTCGCGGGCGAACAGATTGTTTATGAGTGGTCGGGGGTGTACGAGCAGAAAACGCTTTACTTTCAGACTTCGCTCGCGCCATTACGCAATCAGAGTGGCGAGGTTGCGGGTCTGGTGGGAGTCGGTCGAGACATCACCGAGCGCAAGCGTTTGGATCGGGCTCTATGGGAGAGCGAAGACAGGTTTCGATCATTCATGAGTCATATGCCCGGTTACGCCTGGATCAAGAATGTCGATGGCAGTTATGTCTACTTGAACGAACGGCTGAGGGAAACTCTCTCGTACCATCAAGACGATTGGCGAGGGAGAACCGATACGGAGTTGTTTCCTTCCGAAATTGCCCCCCAGTTCCAAAGGAATGACCAGATTGTTCTAGAGAGCCGGGAAGAGTTTCAGGCAGTTGAGGCCTGGACCTGGAAGGGTCAACAACGTTACGCGCTCGTTACCAAGTTCCCCATCAATGACGGGCAAGGAGACATCGTCATGGTAGCCGGCACATCCGTAGATATTACCGATCTCAGGCGAGCGGAAGATGAGCTCAGAACGCAGAAGGAGTTGCTGCAAAAAATTATCGACCACGTTCCGGTAATGATCAGATTCCTTGGTGAAGACGGCCGGATCAAACTGGTCAACAAGGAATTTGAACGGAGACTCGGGTGGGCGTTAGATGAGATACAAGGGCGTAATTTGGACATACTGGCCGAGGCCTATCCCGACCCGCTATATCGCACGACGGTGATGGATTTCGTCACTAAGGCTGACGGCGAGTGGGCCGATTTCAAGACTACAACGCGCGATGGCCGCGTGATCGATACAACCTGGGCGAACGTGCGGCTGGCAGACGGTGCGATTCTCGGAATCGGGCAGGATATTACCGAACGCAAGCGGGCCGAGCACGCACTGCATCAAGCTCGAGCGCGTACCGAATCCGTTCTCGAAAGTGTCGCCGATGTCCATATCCTGCTCGATTATGACTGGCACTACCTTTATGCGAACGATGCAGCGGTTCGCGCCATCGGACGACCACGCGAAGAACTGCTCGAATACAGCTTGTGGGAAGTGTATCCCGATATTATTGGAACCGAGCTGGATCGGCAGTACCATCGGGCGATGGATGAACGAGTCCAGGTGTCGTTTGATTTCTATTATCCGACTCTGGACACGTGGTGGAAGAACCGCTTTTATCCAGTGCCCGAAGGTGTCGCGGTCTTTGCTACCGATGTTACCGAAAGCAAACGCGCGGAGGAGGCGCTTCGCCAACGAACCGGTCAGTTGGCGGCGCTCCACGAGATCGACCTCGAGATAAGCGCGGAAAGCGATCTGTCTCGAGTGCTTGATATCGTAACGCAACGCGCGTCTGAACTGCTGAGGGCTTCACATTGCAGTACCTATATCCGAGACAACCATGCGGCGGAGCTGACGGTTGTCGCGTCGCTTGATCGTGATCTGATTGGAACGCGACTGAAGCGCGGCGAAGGGCTTGCGGGCCTGGTAGGCGTCACCGCATGCGCTCAAATAATCGACGATTACGACGCGTGGGATGGGCGAGCAGCGATTTACGAAGGCCGAAGTTTTGGTCCCGCATTGGGCGCCCCGCTGAAATGGCAGCAGACCGTGATTGGTGCAATAAGCTTATCTCGAGCCTCAGGCGAAGATAGGTTCACAGACAAAGATTTACTGCTCTTAGAGCAGTTGGCGGCCGAAGCCGCGATCGCCATTCACCAGGCGACGCTAATCGATGAGTTGCAGGAGAGTCGCGCGAGGCTTCAAGTGCTGTCGCATCGGTTGATTGACTCGCAGGAGGCTGAACGCAAACGGATCGCGCGCGAGTTGCACGATCAGATTGGACAGGCGCTAACGGCGATCCAAATAAGCCTTCAGGCGGCCAAGTCTACGCCCGACGGCGGCACCGCTTCCATCGTAGAGGACTGCCTGGCGATCATCGACGAGTCTCTGGAACTGGTTCACGATCTGTCGTTCGACCTCCGCCCATCTCTGCTCGACGATCTGGGACTAGGAGCAGCCTTGCGCTGGTACGTAGAGCGCGCCACTGCGCGCGCCGACTTGCTCGCCTGCCTTAATGTTGATGTGCTCGGGGGCCGTTTCTCATCCGAAGTCGAGACGGCGTGTTTTCGCATAGCTCAGGAATCATTGACGAACGTTGTGCGACACGCGTCAGCCCGAACGGTTTTCGTGACGTTGGCCCACGAGGAGGCTTGCCTCAAACTCACGGTAAAAGACGACGGTGTGGGGTTTGATGTTCATGAGGCCTTGGATCGGAAGGGACGGAATACAAGTCTGGGCTTGCAGGGAATGAGAGAACGCGCTTCGGCGCTAGGTGGGACTGTGGAAATCAAGTCGAATCCCGGCAACGGTACCGCCATTGAAGCGAGCTTTCCTATATGACTCGCTTGGCCGGTCACAGTCCTGCGCGATTCGAGCATTTTTGGTGTCAGGGTTTTCCTGATTGTTTAGGGAGCGCGCTTCCCGTAAGATTCGCGAGTATCCCTGTCCTTTTAATACTCTGGCGACGAAGAAAATGCGCCTTCGCTCCCCACCGACGAGGCGAGATGAAAGAATCGCACATTGTGGGCACTAGCTCCCCCCATCGGTCCTGAGTAGTCTTTGCGTGTGAACACGCTATGCTGTCTTAAAAAAGGAGTCGTTGCGATGGAGGCAATCAGCATCCTGCTCGCAGACGATCACACCCTGGTTAGGGCTGGCATCCGCGCCCTCGTCGAAAGACTTCCCGATGTAAACGTTGTCGCCGAGGC
>Ga0070705_100000062_pt1 | contig 56407 bp, 63 predicted proteins | sample KBSK5253metaG_FD_65455 | JGI IMG/M metagenome (GOLD analysis project Ga0070705, IMG submission 65455) | Corn, switchgrass and miscanthus rhizosphere microbial communities from Kellogg Biological Station, Michigan, USA - KBS K5-25-3 metaG | ecosystem: Host-associated > Plants > Roots >... | reverse complement strand
ATAAGCTGCTCGCCTTCCTCGAGGGACTCTGATTATGCCGCTTACACGCACACAAAGAGGGCCGCCTTTCGCATTGCCGTGAACCTATACGGCATAATCCGGGATGCGGCATAATATCGCTTATGCCGATATCGGCATAACCTTTAGGAGTTACCTATGATTGCGCACGCGAAGTACGAGGTAGCTCCTACGGAGTTACGGAACGTCCGCCGCGGTTCTTTCTATCGACAGGCAATCCCTACGGGATTAGCAGCCTGATGTTCTCGACCCGAGATTCATCAAACCAATTGTGATCGAGTTTATGATCTGTCCTTTCAATCCAGTAGGGATGACCTGTCGATAGAAGCATCGTGCGTGAATTCTCCGTAACTCCGTTAGGAGTTACCTATGATTGCTGCACGCAAAGGACGAGGTAACTCCTACGGAGTTACGGAACGTCCTCCGCGTTTCTTTCTATCGACAGGTCATCCCTACGGGATTAGCAGCCTGATGTTCTCGATCCGTGATTCAGCAAACTGATGTGACCGGGGTTTGATTTGACGAGGCTCCACATCATCGCAGTCTTCGTGGTATAAGAGCGCCGATGAGCGATGAGCTGATAGTCCTGGTCACGACTTCGAACGCCGAAGAAGCCGCGCGCATCGCCGAGGTTCTCGTTTCGGAGCGGCGGGCCGCCTGCGTCAACATCGTGCCCGCGATTGAATCGATCTATCGTTGGGAAGGAAAAGTTACTCGCGATCAAGAAGTGTTGATGATCATCAAGACGACCGCGGAGCGATACGATGAACTCGAGCGCCGCGTAAAAGAGCTTCACAGCTACAGCACACCTGAGGTCTTGGCGTTAAAAGTCGAGCGAGGCTCGGAGCATTACCTGAATTGGTTGCGCGACTCGACAACGAATGATCAAACGGGGTAACGCTCAACACGTTCAGGTCTGTACCCTACTTCCTTTGTCCCGAACACCATCAGAAACAATAGCCCAGAGAAGTACGCCGAGAACGCGTATGCGCATGCGACGCCGAACAACTCGGCTGCATCAGGAAGTCGCTCGTCAAACTTCTGTCGCAGCATCTCGCGAAAGTTCTTTCGGAACTGGTCATTCTTCGGCTGGTTTGGCAGCCAAGTCGAGAAATACTTCCTTGCGCTGCGGTTCTTCACTCATCGCTGGCTCCACCTTCGTGAGATCAAACGCCCGCTTGAACGCTCAATTAGCGCAGGCCCAGATGTTCGCGTGACCGAGCACGCGTGTAGAATTCGAGGCTCATGTCAACACTCGATCGTGCGCCTCGGTCCACTCGAGTCGTCAAGCCGACCTCAATGCCACGTTTACGTTGAATCTAATCGTGGGCCAAGCGGAAGAGACAATAATTTTGCGACGCCCATGGTTAATATTGCAAACCCTGTCTCAGCATATTTGTCCTGCTGCTTCACACTATTCTGTATCGCTACTATGAGGGCCGTTTGAACCTGAGCACAGAAAATTTCCGGATTCAAAGCGTTATGTACGTCCGCTGTCATATCTGCCGGTCGACTAATATTGTCCTGAATGGATGGATCGGCCTTACTTCGCAACTGCTCAACGAGTGCGCCTAGCTCATCGTCTGTTGGCGCCGCCGTACTTTTGACTCGCTCATCCGGTTTTGATGAGAGCGTTATGGCCGCCTCCACCACGCTAATCGCAATCTTGATAAGGACTCTCACTTGCTCGCTATATATTTTGTTCAGATTTTCCAGGGTTGTACAAAACAACGCGACGCAGTCCTGCACTTCGCCTGACGAACTGGACGCACCAGGAAGGTGTCTATCTGACGTTTCTATTTCAGAGTTTATCATTGTGATACCTCCAACCCATTAGAGACTGAAGTCACGAATAAAGCAATGAGGCGCAGCAGGCGAGAGCAACGATTTCTTAAAAGCTCTCCGCCTCTTCAGGCAAATACTCTATAAGAAGGTAAGTTAACTCTCGGTTGATCGAAGCGCGCGATCGACTGTTGACCTGAACCTTGCGTGTTACGCGCACTCGGTCACGCGCATCGTTATGTTGTCATCCTCGGCGCTCGCGCCACCCGCAGTGTCGAGAACTCGCCTGAGAAATAGCGTGATCATTCTCAATCTGAACGTCAGATGAACTACGACAGATTACTCCGGCCACTCGGCGTTGTCTTCCGGCGCCTTCAGTTAGAGAATTCTTGATTGTGAACGCTCGACCGCCAATTCCACGTTGACGTCGTGACGACTTATGACTCTCAGGAGAGAATCCGAGGTCTGTCTCTCAGTGCCTGAAGTGCCGCATTCCCGTCAACACCATCGCCAGGTTGTATTCATTAGCCGCCGCAATGACTTCTTCGTCGCGCACCGAGCCGCCTGGCGCTTATAGATGTCGCGCGTTTGCGGCACACTCCACTAAATTCTATCGCCTCGTCTCTTTCGGCGGAATTAACACTTGGCTGCGACTGTGTGGCTGCGAGGATAAGATTGCCGGTCGTGACGTCAATGCGCGTTCTGGCGCCAGAATTGAAAACGTCGTTCGCCAGCCAATTAATCGAGAACACCACAAAGGCCCAGCACACTGCTTGCTTCAGCATGAGACTATGTTCCTCTCTTTAGCACTACATTCCATTGACGTAACCTTGGGGATGACCCGGTCGGTCTGTCTCTCAGTGCTTGAAGTGCCGCATTCCCGTGAGCACCATCGCGAGGTTGTGTTCATTAGCCGCCGCAAGAACTTCTTCGTCGCGCACCGAGCCGCCGGGTTGAATCACCGCCGTGATGCCAGCGCGCGCGGCTTCGTCGACTCCGTCGCGAAATGGGAAGAACGCGTCCGAAGCCATCACACACCTGGCGACCGGCAACTGAGCCTTCATCGCTGCGAGCTTCACTGAATCGACGCGGCTCATCTGGCCTGCGCCGACTCCTACGAGTTGCCCGTCGCGAGCATAAACAATCGCATTCGATTTCACGTGCTTGGCGATGATCCAGGCAAATCTCAACGCGCGCATTTCTTCGTCAGTTGGGGGACGAGTACTAACAACTTTAAGTTGAGATTCATCCAGCACGCCGCGGTCCCGATCCTGAATCAGCAGTCCGTTGTCGCTTATCACTCGCAGATCGAGTTGCGTTGCAGCGGCTTTACTCGCGCGGACGCGCATGACTCGAAGGTTCTTCTTTGACGCAAAGACTTCGAGTGCGGCGGCTTCGTAATCCGGGGCGGCGATGGCTTCGAAGAAAGTCTCGCCGATTGCGCGCGCCGCTGCTTCGGTCACTGTGCGATTGAATCCGATGATGCCTCCGAAAGCGGAAACGGGATCTGTCGCGCGAGCCTTCTCGAATGCCTCGCGCGCGTCTCTGGCCGTCGCCGCGCCGCAAGGATTCGTGTGCTTGATGATCGCACTCGCGGTCTCGCCGAATTCCGAAACCAATGACCACGCAGCTTCCAGATCGATCAGGTTGTTGAACGAGAGTTCCTTGCCCTGGAGCTTCTCGGCGCCAGCGATCCCGCCTCCGGATTCCGCCGCCACGTACAACGCGGCTCGTTGATGCGGGTTCTCACCATAACGCAGATCCATCGCCTTCTTGGCAAAAACATTGAAGCGCGCGGGCAGGCCGGTTGGCTTCTTGACTCGCAGTTTCTGCGACGAATGATCCAACATGATCGAGCCTTCCAGGAACTCGGAGATCGCTGCGTCGTAGCTCGCGGTCGTTTCAAACGCGCGTCGAGCAAGCCTCAAGCGAGTCTCGCACGAAACTTCACCGACCGCATCGATCTCATCGGCCACCGCGTTGTAATCGGAGGGATCAACAACCACAACGACGTCTTCGAAGTTCTTCGCGGCCGAGCGAATCATCGAAGGCCCGCCGATGTCTATGTTCTCGATCGCGGCTTCAGCAGTAACGTCGGCGCGGGCGACTGTCTCGCGAAACGGATACAAATTCACGACGACCATATCAATGTAATGAATATCGTTCTCCGAAACCTGTCGCTGATGATCGGGGTTGTCGCGAATTGCGAGCAAGCCTCCGTGAACCTTCGGATGCAGAGTCTTGACTCGGCCGCCGAGTATTTCGGGAAACCCGGTGACTTTCGAAATATCGCGCACGGCGAGGCCCGCGTCTTTCAAGGCCTTCGCCGTGCCGCCGGTCGAGATGATCTCGATCGAATGATTGATGAGCCGGGTCACGAATTCGACCAGCCCTGTCTTGTCGGAGACGCTTACGAGCGCGCGTTTGATATTTTTCATCTCGGGTCTATTTTTAGTCGCCTATCCAGTCTTGCGCCATCTGAGCCTTGTAATCGAATCCGCTTCGGCGCCCTTCCCATCTCGCAAACAAATAGAAAAAGGTACCGACGCCCATCCACAACAACAACAGTTGCCAGATGGTGAGTCCTCGTTGTTCGGGCGGAAGACTAGCGTGTTGAGCGATGTCTCGCGCGAGCGTCACCACCGTCAGGTAGATCATCGAAACCACTGAGGCCAACCCAAGTATCACGAGCAGCGCCGGATGAAGCTTAACGCGAGCCTTCTCGTACAGCTCAGGTCGCATAAACGGAAGGGCGATCAGCGATGCGCTGTGCATTCCATAAACAATGAACATCCCGACAATCGCGATGTCCAAAACATAACCAAAACTCTTCGTCCACAGCAGCGCTATCGCAATGACCGCGTTCACAACCAGACTCACCCACGGTGTGCGGAAGCGCTCGCCCACACTTCCAAACCAGCGCGGAGCCATTCTCTCTTCGCCAAACACGTAGAGTATTCGCGCCGGCACAAACAACGTCGCGTTCAGGCAAGTCGAGAAAGCCATCAACGCGCCGACTGTCACCACCGCACTGCCCCACCACGGGAGATATCGCGCGGCCGCATCGCTCATCGCAAAGCTCGAACGAGCCAGTTCCTGATAAGGCATCACCCCGAACGCAATCAGCGACATCAGCACAAAGATCACCATCGAAATCAAAATGCCGTTGATGAAAATCATCGGCAGCGACTTGCGTGAGTCTTTGGTTTCGCCGGCCGTCTGCGCCAGGCTCTCGAATCCGGCATACGCAAAGAACAGCGGCGCCAGCACCGCCATGAATCCGCGGTCACCCTCCGGCGTGCTCGCCGCTCCGAACCCGTAAGGAAACAGCGGAGAAAAATTCTTCCAGTCGATTGCGAACAATCCGGGCACGACCAGCAATACGATTGCCAGGCATTTCACGATGACCATAACGGTTTGAAGCCGGCCGTAGAACTTCACGCCAAGCAGATTGAATACGAAAAAGAAAAGCAAGGCAGTCGTCGCGATGACCGCTTCGCCGAAGCTGGGATCGCGAGTGTAACTGCGGCCGAGTGCCTCACCAAACGGCAAGATTCGCGCGAACCACTGATCCATTCCCGGATAGAAGAACTTCAGGTATTGCGCAAGCGACGTGGACAGAATCACGAGCGCGCCGATGTACGAGAGCCACTTCAACCACAGCGTGATGAACCCGAGATAGTAGCTCCCTGTTGTGCGCGAGATGTGAGTGTATTCGCCGCCAGGTTTTGTCCCGAGCGGTGTTGAGAGATAAACCGAATAGGCGACAGCGGTGACGAGCACGATCGGGGCGAGCACGAGATACGCGAGCGGAACCGAGGGCCCGGCGATGGCTCCTGCCTTGCCGGTGACGACAAAAATTCCCGAGCCTACGAGTATGCCGATGATGGTAGCGTAGCTCTCGAGCTTGGTGAGCTCGCGCCTCAGCTCGACTTTGTGGTGTGTTTCCCTTTCAGTAGCTATGACCAAGGTTTTCGTCGTTATCTGTGAATTTGCGGCGCTGAGTATTGTGGCAGGCGGTCGATTAGGTGTCCAACGAGGAACGACGCGAAGGCTAGCGGAAACGCGCTGTGGAGCCAGCCTCAGGTAGACCGACGTGCCATTCTCCAACGCTTCCTGCCTTTCCGATCTTTGTCGAGGGGATCTCGCACAACGGTCTCATCTCTGTACAGATGCGCAAGGCCAAGGCAAGGCGCAAGGCATGCGCTAAGGCTAAGGCCAAGGCAATGTCAACTTGACCACAATCACGAACGGGTTTAAGATTACAATGCGTCTGCCAGGACTGCGTTGGCCTTTTCTTAGCGGAGTTTGCGATGTGCGTTAGGTTTGAATCTGAACCCGGTTATGCGAATGAGAGACGAACCCAGTGCCGGTGGCAGGCTGCGCCGACCGGCTGTTGGCGTGCGCTACCGTTATTATGTGAACGTAGCGGCGTATCGATACCGTCGAGTCCTATCTCGAAGAAGTAGGGTGGCAAGCGCCGGCGCGCCTCAGACCTGAAAGGATGGCGGGGGTCGCTTCCGTTTGGGTTCGGCGGAACTGGTCGCCCGGATGAATCGGAAGAATGGAGCCTGGATTTTGCGAAGCGGTGCTGGGGATTCCGGTTCTAGTTGCTTGTACCAGTGACATTGTTAGTGGCTAGGTACAAGCCAACGGTATTCGCGCCATAGGTTAGTGGCGTTGGAGGCCATAGTAGTTTCACTGATACAAGCAACTAGTGGGCAGTAACGGTAGAGACTACAGCTCCGAGTCGGGAAGAGCATCCGCCCTAGATGCTGGGCCAGTCAAGCAAAAGACTATTCTTAGATACCTCACATCCTTCTGACCGGCAGCGTCCGGACTGAATGTTCGGCGCGCGCAATTCCCAACAGGGAATTCTAGCCTGTCCCGCTATCTGATAGGAGGTTCTACCCCATGAAGAAAAGACCAGAGTCCAACAAACTATACTTCGCTTGCGGGTTCAAGGATTGAGGGAGCGACACCCATGAATCAAGAACTCCTTAAGCTCTATCTCTCTCTACCTAGGCAGGAACGCGAGAAGCGGTTCGCCAACACCACCCGAGTAGCAGAACTTACGGGCTCGTCGCGGCGCACGATTCAGTTTTGGGTCCAAATCGGGGTAGTCGAGGCTGTGCTCATTGGCAAGAAGTACGAGGTGGATCTCAACTCACTAACAGCGTACCTCAGCAGTCGAGGCGAGCCAGATTAGCAGGCGGTACAGAAACCGGCAGACTCTCGTTCATTTGACGCAATTGACGCAATTGGCGCGATTGGCGCAGTTGACGCAGTTGACGCTAGACTTTCGTTATAACTTGACTCACACTTCCCCAATCGAGATCAAAGTGGGAGAAGAATTGCGGCTGCTTCGGAACGACGTTGAATTTGGTAACGATTATCGTAAGGCTATGGGATCTCGAAAGTGGGACCGCTCGAAGGCGGCACACTTTTAAGCGTTGGCCTTTCCCGGGCTGTTCGCTCACAAGCTGGATCAGTTGGCCATTGCGATAGGGACTTAAGAAAATGTAAGGGTCGCACTGTCCCTGCGACTTGCTTAGAGAATCACTCGCGCAGTAATACGGGGCAATCAGGTTCCAATCCAAAAGTGCGCCGCATAAGCCGATTCGCTTGAGTTCACCTGATTGTTATTCATTTCTTGAAGGCTGGTCAGCCCTACCGCTGTAGGTGGCATCTGATGATTTGTTACCGTGTAAAGGCAATTGCGCTGGTTGTTCTTGTCTTCTTTCTTTTCGCCTGTGAGAAAACAAGGAGGCAGTCCTTTCAGTTCCGCCCCTTCGAGTCTGCCTTCACGCAGCTTGACGAAGTGAAGTTGCCGGGAATCAAGCCGGCCAGCGCCGGAGGCTTCGCCATCGACTCAACGGGCGCAATCTATGTCATCGACAATGCAAATAAACATATCAAGAAGTTCGACCAGTCCGGACGGCTCGTTCAAACAATAGGTTCCCCTGGGCGAGGGCCAGGGTTATTTGGCGTTCCCTACAGCGTGGCCTGCGACCTCAGAGACAATTTGTATGTTCTCGATCTCGCGCAATCAAGAGTCAATATTTTCAACGGGATGGGGGCCTTGCAAAAGTCCTTTATTTTCTCAGCGGCCGGGTTCACCGGCATCTCAATGACCGTCTCCGCTTCGGGTGACATTTATCTCGGAGGCTGGAAGAGTCCCCTGGGAGATTCCAGCACGATGGTTCATAAGTTTGACCAACAGGGCAACTATCTGCTGTCTCTCCTTCGGATTGATGAGCAGGTGGTGCCTTTGCATCTGGGCATAGTGGCGGGGGTCGAATTGGCTACAGACTCGGACGACAATCTTTATGCCATACAACCGGTCAGTCCGAAGGTTTCCAAGTTCACACGGACGGGCGCCTTTGCCGGTGAACTGGGGCGGATGCCACCCTACTATGAAGCGCCCATCAAGTTTCCGAAGCTCAAATACCCAAGAGAAGAATCGAAGATCAAACCATTGCTTTCCGAATGGACGCAAACGGATCGGATATTCGTCCTGCCCAGGAAATCACTGTTGATGGTATTTCGAACATACACACCTAAAGAATATGCGATTGAGATTTATGATGAGAACGGCAATGTGCTGGAGGGCGGTATCGGCAGCGACTTGAGGCCCGTGGTGCAGGATCGGCAAAACCGATTCTATTTCATGGAATTACCTTCGGAGCGCGACGACCAGGACCAGGTAACTTTGGTTAGATGCGCTGTCAACATCGGGAAGGGGGCCACCAATGAGCCTTAGAAAACGAGACCTGTTGCTGGGCGTAGTATTGACCGCTTTCCTTATCTCCAACTTCCTGCTGATCAGAGCAAACGCGAGGTTGAGATCTGAATTGACTATCGCAAATTCATTGATTGCTGAACTTCAGATAAACGCTTTTCACGATGGAACAATAGGTCATTTGCCGAGTGATGGTTCGGCTCAGCCGGAACTGATTCTGTACAACTATCCGAACACAGTCCAGGCGAAGTCTCCGATTGGCAAAGAGTCGTTGCCGGGTTTGTCTCTGCTCGAACTTAAAAACAAATATCTGGGCGCCGCGGCACAGTCGAAGTTCACCTTGTTCGTCTTCTTTTCACCAACAGACTGTAATTTCTGTCTTCAGGAATCCTCCACGTGGCAGAGACTACATACCGACGGCCAACGTTTAAACCTTTGCGTCGTTGGCATAATGGATCATCCCGATAAAGGAGAAGCAGAACAGTTCCTGAAGCAACTGGCAGTAACATTTCCGGTGCTTTCGGACAACACATCATTCCTTAAAGCTAAGTACAGAATCAGCATTACGCCGGAGAAAGTCCTTGTCAATTCTCATGGAGAGGTCTTGCTGATTAGCTCGAGGAGCGAAACCGATGATGAAAAACGCGCATTTGAGCATTCTGTCACCGAGCTTGTGACGCGGAAGAGTTCTGAGTAGTGGAATTGGTCTTATACAAACACCGGAAGCTCAAAAGCCCGCAAGCTTCCCGGACACGTGGCTTCATAGCTACCGACGCATTGCTGGCGGCAACTGAAGCAATCGATTTCCCCAGGGCCAAGGGATCAGGAGAGTGATCCATGCGGTTTCAATTGATTTCGGATTGGAGCCGCCGGTCTTGTCGATGTGAAACTCAACTTTCAGAAAAGGAGGAAGGAACCATGCTCAAAAAACTAGCCCGAATAACCCTGTCGATGATCTTCGGATCATTAATCCTGATGAACGTGTCATTCGCAATTGCATCGGCTTCTGTGAGAGCGGAGGCTGAGGCCAAGATCGGCAACAAGTTCGAACACCCAGGTTCTCCCACTGCGTGCCTTTGCACTGGCGATGAGTGTACGCCGTGCGCTACGCTTCCCGACGCAGAGTAGTCCTGGGTCAGTACCAGAGATGATGCCGCTTCAGTGCGGTGCAGGTCCTCGACCGGCCTGCATTGAACCGTGCCCGATGTGCAACTCCGGTTTGTCAGTTTGCGGCTTCGAATTAAATGCCGATTGTCCATCACGAAGCGATGCTGGCTGAAGATGAAACAACTAACCGCAAAGGGTTGCACATCGGGTCGGTTTTGTTCTGGATTACTGTTTTTGCCCTCATAACAGCGAAGGGGGAGAGAGACATGCTCAAGAAATTGACCAGATTAACGGTAGCGATGATCTTCGGATCATTAATCCTGATGAACCTATCACTCGCATATGCATCGTCTTCTGCGAGGAGGGCGGCTGAGGTCCAGAGCGGCAGCCTATTCACTCACCCAGGTTATCCCCCTATGTGCATTTGCCTTGGCATGGAGTGTGTGCTGTGCGTGACGCTTTCCGATTCAGAGTAGTCCTGGTCAGAACCAGAGATTATGCGCTTTCACAGCGGCGCAAGGCGCTCTGCGAGCCTGTATTGAACTGTTCCACCGCAAGGAGGAACTGCGGGCTTAACCCGTGCCCGATGTGCAAACTCCATTTGTTGGTTGATGACTTTTCACCGAATGCCGTTTGTGCGCGGCGACAAAGCGATGTCCGTTGAAATTCAACACAACTCACCCTGTGAGGATTGCACGTCGGGCCGACTTTGCTTCGGACGACCAATTGGCGCGCGCTCATGACAGAGAAGAGTCCTGACTGATTGCTTTCATACAAAGGTCCAAAGCTTTCGAGCCACTGGTTTCATTGCTACCGACGATGCTGCTGAGAATGATCGAAGCAATGGAAATCCTAAGCGAGAACATCGCTACAGTGATTACGGAGCCGTTCCACGTTTGTTTCCAACTTTGGAGCGGTGTGACTATTGCCGCCGTGGCTCATCTCTGTGCATCGAAACGAGGAGAACAAACATGCTCAAGAAACTGATCAGATCAACGGTGGTGATGATCTTCGGATCGTGACTCTTGATGAATCTCTCATTCGCATATCTGTCGGGCTCCGTGAAGGCTGAGGAGAGCGGCATTGGCTCGGAATTCATGAGTCCGGGAGGCCAAGTTGTGTGTATCTGCTCTGGCAATGACTGTGAGCCGTGCGTGAAGATTGAGGACCTACCAGTAGCCTCAAGCCCTGAATGAAGTGGTGTCGCATTACCCGGGCCGGACGCCCGGCCGCGCATACTCAATTGTTCCTCAGCAGGAGCACGAGCCTTCTGTTGATTGGCCAATGCCAATTATTGACGTATAGTCAGCGCGGTTAGATGTCAGGGCTTTATGAGCCTCCGATGATATGGCAAGATGGGTCACAACGTGAACAACGTACTAATAGATCTGCGTTACGGCCTTCGCTCACTGAGAAAGCAACCCAGGTCGGTGGTGATTATCGTCATCACCCTGGGTCTTGGCATCAGTGCTGCCACAGCGGTTTTCAGCGTAGTGAATTCGGCCTTATTGAGCCCGCTCCCATACAAAAATGCCGATCGCATAGTAACTCTCGTGCAACAAAAATTGACAAGGGGCATTCATGAAACCGGTCTCGCCCCGGCTAACTTTGTCGATATACGGAATAACAACGAAGCTTTTGATCTTGCTGCGGCTCACATTGGGCTCACAAGAATTATTACAGGCGCCGATGAGCCGGAGTCCCTGAACGGCGTTGCAACATCGGCGAGTCTGTTTCCTCTGCTGGGCGTCGATGCGCAGATCGGCCGGGTTTTCAGCTCCGAAGAAGATAATGAAAAAGCCGAGCCGGTCGTTGTAATCTCCGACGATGTATGGCAGCGGCGGTTTGGAGGCGATTCAAACGTCGTAAACAGTCCCATCAATTTGGACGGGCGTCCGTACACGCTGGTCGGAATCATGCCTCGAGGTTTCCGCTTTCCTAAAGAAATTGACTTTTGGATTCCTCTGGGGCAGCAAGGGAAACACCTGCTCGCTTTTCGCAGTACCTTGATATTCTCTGCGCTGGCCCGATTGAAACCAGGCGTGTCTGTCGAACAGGCCCAGGCGGAAGTGGATGTCACGGCCGCCCAGTTAGAGAAGAGCTACCCGGCCACTAACACTGGCGTTGACTTTCGCGTGATTCGGTTCCGGGATTTCATCGTCAGAAACGCTCGATCCTCTTTGCTGCTTCTCCTCGCTGCGACTGCCGTCCTGCTTCTGATTGCAGGCGTCAACGTCAGCAACATTTTTCTCGCACGAGCCGTGGACCGCCGCCGGGAAGTCGCCATTCGCATTGCTCTGGGTGCGACCCGATGGCGAATGATCAGGCAGTTCGTTCTCGAGTGTCTGGTGATCACCTGCATAAGCGGAGCTCTGGCGGTGTTCATCGCGACACGGCTTGCGGATGCGTTGAGCTGGCTGCTGCCGGCCGACCATCCGAATTCCGGCCGGATCAATCTGGATATTCGGGTACTCGGTCTTGCGGTCGCGGTTTCTCTGATAAGCGGCGGGGTCTTCGGTTTGATCTCTGCGTGGCACAGCGTTCCAGCGCAGTTGGCGGCTTTTTTGAAGGATAGTCCGGCCGCTTCGATAGGGCATCTGGATCAACGTCGTATTTGGAGTGTGCTTGTCGTGTCGGAGGTGGCTCTATCCGTGCTGTTGTGCGTCGCGGCCGGTTTGTTGATGAGCAGTTTCATCCGTCTGATGAACGTCAATCCAGGCTTCGACCCGTCTAACGTGTTAATTGTTGGCCTCCGATTGAATCAACCCAAGTACAGGGCACCGCACAAAATGGTCTCGTTCCAGCGAGAGTTGATGGAAAAACTGTCTGTGATACCCGAAGTGGAGTCCGCCGCAACCAGTACGTTTGTGCCCATCGGCGGGAGTTTTTCCCAAATGGGCGTAGAAGCCGAAGGAGAACCTCGAAGCGCGGATCCGGCAATCAAGGCCTGTCTACAGGTCGTTGGCGGCGACTACTTTCGCACACTCAAGATCCCTCTGCGAGCCGGGCGATTCTTCCTGGAATCAGGTGAAGCGGATTCGACGAAACTTGCGATAATCAACGAGGCCGCCGCTCAGCAATACTTCGCGGGGAAGGATCCTATTGAGAAAAGCATCAAGCTGGGCGGCAATGCGGAGCCGCGTTACAGGGTCGTAGGAATAGTTGGAAATGTACGACAAGTTGCTTTAGAGAAAGAATCAGAGCCGGAAGTCTTTTTGCCGTACGATCAAGCTCCCTGGTCTCAATACAGTTTGATTTTGAAAACCAGAGGCAACCCGACAGACGTGCTCGGCAGTGTTCGCTCCGTCGTTCGAGGAATTGATCCGGAGGTGCCGATAACGAAGATCTCAACCATGGAGAAGTTACTGGCAGGATCGGCGATGGATCGGCGTCTGAAAGCGACGGCTTTCGCCATATTTGCAATCTTTGGCTCCGTGCTTGCGGCGGTGGGTCTGTATGGCCTGTTGTCACATTGGGTCAGACGGCGAACTCACGAGATCGGGGTGCGCATGGCCATTGGGGCCTCCAGTTTAGACGTGTTGGGAATGATAATGAAACGCGGCTCTCTGCTGATAATTATCGGCTTGGTTACAGGCCTCGCGCTTTCACTCTATGTCAATCGCTTTCTCTCAGGGCTGCTGTATGGAGTATTAACGACTGACGTCCCGACGCTCTTTTGTGTATGTGGGTTCATCGTCGTAACGGGATTGGCTGCTTGTTTTGTCCCTGCCTATAAGGCCACCAGGGTGGATCCTGTGCTCGCGCTGCGTAATGAATGACGGAATGCGATAGTAGGACTTCGTATGTCTAATGTTCATGCGGTTCTCGTTAACGCCTCGATTCATCGTCTACTTTAGGCTCGTATGCTTCTTCAATCTTTGACGGCGAGATCGTGACAGTAGAGCGCTGTTTTCGCTTTGATTTACTCTCTAAGTACGTTCTTCTTCCCAATATCGAGTCTGTCTCTTCTCAAGGGTTCTAATTCGGACAATGACAGGTGAGCCCCTCGAACGCCTGAGCGCGCGCACCTCAACTATAAAGCATTCTTGCGGACCATATAAACCTGGAATTGGCTCCGATGGCATCATAATACACGTGCGGACACATGGTTCGTTTTGCTTGCGTCCTCCAAACACAATGAGCGGCTAGCGGCAACAACATCGTCGCCGGGGAGAATAAGCCGCCGGATGAATACGTCTCTTCTACGAGGACGCGACGTATGGGCTATCGATAAGCGATCCGGCGGAGGCCGTTGCTCAGACCGCCTCTCAATTCAACTCCAATGAAAGCCTGATCATAGTAATCGGCAACGTCAGCCCTATACGGCGAGACGAATAATCGACCGCTCTCCCAATGTTGGCGCCTTGATCACATCCCACGAGGCTTTATCGATTACGAGAGCATTCCCGAGCAGGGCGATTCAAATCTCTCCCTTCGTCTCGCAATGTCCGGGTGGACTTCGGCCGGCAGCAGCACGTCACGACTTTAAACGCCAAACCTGACAAGGACGCGGACAAGGAACCGGCGGGAAAAGAGACCATCCATCGCTTGCTCAGGAGACCGGACTGATCGGCTGAAAGCGCGAGCAGCTTAGGAATGCCATTCGAGTCCATGCCGAAGAGCATCACAAGGCCGGTCTCGCTATGTACTCTTTTGTGCCCGAAGAAATACCGCGGAACCGAGTCGGCGGCCTTCAGTTTGAGCCAGGCGACTTTGATTTAACCTTCAACGCCTTGCTGATCGCCTCCTCGATTTGCGTGGTCCCCGACGAACCAAACCCGCTATGGCGAAACCGGACGATGCCTTCGTGGTCAATCAGGACATAGGTCGGAAATGAGCGCACCTCGAATGCTCGCTGCACCTTCGAGTCTCGATCACGGTACTGAGGCCAAACCATTTGGTTCTTGGCAATGAACTCGCGCCATTTATCAGCCTCCCGGTCTGAACTGATCGCGATCATCACGAACGACGGCTCCTTCTGGAATCTCTTGTACAGCGAGCGAAACGCGGGCGTCGATGCCACACAGGGAGGACACCAGGTCGCCCAGAAATCCAAAAGCACCACTTTGCCGCGCAGATCCTCAAGAGCTATGTACTCACCTTCCGAGGTGGTAATCGAAAAATCCGGCGCGTAGTTTTCGCGAGCTCGCCGGGGGTTCTCGATCAGCTTGCGCGCCTCGTTGAATTTTGTCCCCCTTGGCTGCAGCTCGACATAGTTTCGAAGTGCGGCGATACCTTCCGGGTCGCGCCCTTGCTGCATCAATGTGAGCCCGAGGTTGTAATGGACGATGGACAAGTCAGAATTCAGAGCAACCGCCTGCCGGAAAGCCGCCTCGGCATCACGCAGCTTCTTCTGATCCTTGCCCTCGCTCTGGGATTGAAGCGCGATCCCCTTCATGTTGTAAGCCAGCGCGCGAAGCTGAAGATCGCTCCCGGCAAGTTCGAGCAGCTTGTCGCAGCTTTCGATTACGTTCTTATGTGCTTCCAACCCTTGGTACGCTTGAGCCATCCCGAGCAAACACTCGGACGACTTCTTGCCGGCAATATCGTTCGCGCGTTTGAAGCTCTTCACCGCGTCTTCATACTTATGCGCGCGCATGAAATCCCGGCCCTTCTCCATTTCGTCTTCGTAGGCGGCGTCGCCTTGCTGAGCTCGCGCCATTGCCTCGCCCGTCACCAGATTCGGGGCCGGGTTCACTAAGACAAGGAGCGCGACGCCAAGTCCGATCTCGAGCGCGCGAAACCACCGTGCGAGATGCCGCTGATTCTCGATCCTTGCTGTGTTCATGGTTTACTCTCCTTATCGCGCAGGAGTAACAATCGTTATGAGGCCGGACATTTTCCTAACTTATCGGGCGACGATCAATCGGCCCGCGGTATTGAGGCGAACTGGAAAACTCGAACCGATCTCGGGATATTGAATTCCGGGCCTGCCAAATATTATTCGTACACTTCTCCTAATACTCAAGACGGAAAATACTACTCGGCATTTCAGGAAAGGTCTGCAGAGTATCGGCGGCAAGTTCTGTCGGGTGTAGCGAGATTTGCTTCGTCCGTGTGGGGATTGCAGCGCACTGTAGGGCCACTTCTGTTGAATTGCAAAGCAGCTAACTTGCCGAAGGGCAATGGTCGCGGTAGATTTGCCCGAATAATCCGCCAATACTTTCAATCACCTTATCGTTTCGGGGCTCTGAGTGTTCGCATTGGAGGTCTGGGTCTTGATCGTGGCAAAGAGATTTAGCGATAGTGTACTTCTCGAACAGCTTGGCGGCGCAAAGCTCACCGAGGCGTCGATAGCTTTCAAACTGCGATTCATCGAACCATTGATTTGTGGTTGTGGTGTGTGGGAAGGCAGTGTTTTCGAGCGCGTATTGCCTCACGTCAGCCCCGTCGTCGTCGGTTATGCAAGGTTTGAAGATGATGATGATGCCATCACGGGCCTCTGCTTTACCCGTAAGGTGTCTTATGTGATCTTGGGAATAATTGATCTTGCCGACGATAAACTGTTTCCGCATCAATGGCGTTGATTCTCCGGCCTCGCGACTCAGGAAGTCTTCGATGTGGAGTTCAATCTGAGCGCCGAAATCGATTCGGCATAGGCGAATTACGTCGCCCAGATCGTTAAAAGTATGGAACGGGTCCGCTCCGCAGTCCGCCGCTACGATAAAACGACATCCGCGCATGACCAGAGGGTAGATTCCGGTGTTATCGAAATGCCCGCCATCAGTAAGATAGCAATAGCTCGACAAGTCGTTGGTTTGCGAAAAGAACTCGCGAATTAGATAGAAGGGCCAGAGCCGGGGTCGTGCCAATCGCCAATCTTCCTGGTTTGGGGTCGGCACCCAGTAACCCAGCCGGACGTTCAACAACGTCATCAACATCGCCAGGGCGGAGGTCGGCGTTCGCGAGCCCATGTTGGGACTCGCCGCCGCGCCGGAAACGGCGATCGCCGTGCCGAGCGACAGTTGCCCGCCCATGTAGTCTGCTGTTGGGCGATAATGCGTACGCAGTGAACCGCAATACTCCTTTGAGAGTACGAATGAAGCCGCGGAGCGTTGCGCAATGGCCAGGTCGCGGCCAGCGACGAGATTCAGCGTTGCATTGATGAGATGGTAGGGCGCCCCGCGATCGCAGTTACTCAGTTTCTGAAGCAGCACGTCATCCTGGGGCGCCGCCTCAGTGATGTCCTTATCCGTAGCGCGGCGCTTAGTATTTGACGCGCCCAGATACGCACGCACCAGTCGCCACCTATAAAAATTATGCATCGAAAATACGTTCGGGTTTGCCAACCAGCCGAGGCCGATGAGCCAAGTGAACGTGCAGACCAACAAGCCAAAAATACCGAACCCATACTCATAGCGATAATGCAGATTCGGCCCCGAAATCAAGTTGTGAATCAACAGCACCATTAGAACCAGATAGGCGACAGATAACAGCCATATCGAACGGCGATTCGTTCCCATCCCCCATTTGATTTCGAAGCGAGTGAGCGCCAGGCATATCACAATTCCTGTGAGCATCAATGGGTTTGACGGACCGTTCAAGATGTCCACTTTCTCCAATACTTCTTTGATCATCCATACGGTATAGAAAAACCCGAGGGCTCCGATTAAGAGGACCATCGGAAGAAGAAGCCCCGGCATCACACTCGACTTTTCTTTCCTCTTTCTCTGTATGCGGACGAGCCCAAAAATGCAGAGAGCAGCGAATCCGCTCGCCGACGGTAACGCCAAGTACATCTGATATTGGTCCCGGTCTTTCCGATTAGCCAGTGGCTTCAAGAGGATCTCGAAAATATTACTATTCTCAACTAACGACTCCAGGCTATCAGGGTTGGTATTTGACCCAGTCCGCCGGGGCTGACGCTCCTGATGGAGGGAATAATGGAAGGCGCCAATCATGCAACTCAGGATGATTGCGAGCTGGCAGCACAGAGTTGCCGTGCTTCGGAGCCCCGCCCTTCTTCTGGCCTCAATCAAACTCGGATCCGCCTTTGCGTACTCTTCGACGGGCTTGCTGAAGATCTTGGACCGAAACTTGTCGTTCGAGACTCTGATGACGAGCACTCGATACAGAACGTATCCGCCCGCTAGCGTGGCAGCAAACAGCAGTGTGAAATCATAGAATTTTTGAAGCCCGGAGGATATCTCGTGATATAACCAATATGCATAGATCAGAACAATGAAGATTCCACTGATCCGATTCATTGGAGTCGCGCTGTTGAAGATTCGCTGCCGAAGCTGTCTGGGGTGCTTTAAGAGCCGAACCCATCGATTCATGAGCCCAATCAGTCTTTGGTCATGTTCCTGGCTAGCGAAGCGCCGCAATTCAAGAATCATGAAAAGGACGCCCAGCAAACATACGAACAGCGCTAGAATAATCAGCAAAGAATCCGTCTGTGAGTTGAACAGGCTATCCCGTGACCTGATGATCACGAACAAGGGTGTCAATGCCGGCAGGATGAGCGATGCATAGAGCCACCCCGCGGAGCGCTTCGACTTCCATTTCATCTCGAACAGAGCAAGGATGAAACAGAGCGAAATCCCAAAGACGGATGCATACTTGGTGTATTGTATGAGAGCCGGCTCCAACCTGTTCAAGTGCTGCCGCCACATGTGCGCGACTACTCCATGCCCAACCCATGCAGCGGCAAAGGCAATCACCGATACGATGAGCCATGGGGTGAGAGCGAATACCAACCGGCTCGCAATAGAAGGGCGGCCCTGCTCTCGCTTGTCGCCACCGCCCCTTGGCCGAGTTCTGTATGCCGTAAACACAACTCCGGCCACCGCGGCCATTAGAATCAGCAGACCGATGGCGTTCTTCGTCTCCCCGATGACACCGCTGTACGAGCACTTGATCACTTCGTGGCCGAAGCCGGCGACAGTCAACACCATCGCCAATCCTACCAGTAACATTAACAGGCGTGTATATACGTTATTGATCCGGCTGCGGAGCATTTCGCTTCGACTCCTGACTAGTGCCGACTGATCATCTTCGAGTTCCTCGCGATCCCACGGTTTCCAGGCATAAACCACCAAAAACACAGCGACGGCTATCCATAGGATTCGCCAAACGACGAAGTTGGAGTCCAGAAGCCATTTTGTAAGCCCCTGAAGTGACTGGTAGTAGGAATAAAAAATGAATATGACCGCCGCGACCGCGGCTGCTAACGAAACCACAATAACAAGAAGAGCAGACAGATTAGGCTCGGCACCCGGCCTCCGGCGGCCGGAACGGTTTCCCGCCGCCGAGTGGCCGGGCATCTTATCAAAGCGTAAGGTCGCCCATAACCAGGCGCAGACCATCACCAAGATCCAACCGACAATGGCAATCAAGGGCTCGACAGCGATTCTCAACCGCGCTCTTAATACCTCTCCATGAATTCCTTCCGACCGAAGATGATCTCGAAAATCGCTCCTCCAAAGTTCTTTGATTTCCTTGAGAAGCGGGTGAGCTTCGAGCCAAGTCTCTTCTCCCGCCAAGTATTTATCGGGCGCATCCAAGTACTCCTCGTGCGCGTCGTTCCACTGCTTCTCAAGTTGGTCTACTCTTCCTTCAACTGACCGCCAGCCTTCTGGCGCGATTGCCGGCAGCTTCTTTTTCAGCTTGCCCCAACCCGAGGCTTCTTCGATGATTTCGTTGATCCATCGGTCGCTCGCGAACTGGTCGAGTAGTCTGTCGTCCTGGGAGTCTTGCGGCGGGTAATAGATGAAATAGACCGCCTGCTGGGTATGCAATACGAAATAGAGTTGTCCAGCGAGCACCAGCGCAACAATAATCGGCAGCAGGACCAACCAGGTCATCACCAGATTGCGCGTGATAATGCCCACTGCCCGCCAGGTATCCTGGCTGAATGCTCCTTTGCGAGGCGTCAGGTAATTGGCAAACAATCGCAGATGGTGGATGGGATCATGGCCGGCGCTCTCCGCGCCCTCCGGTTTGTATTCGCCAGTCTCATTCGCTGAGGTGTTGAGATCGCGCACGGTCTGTGCGAGTCGCGCCGATGGCGGCGCCTTCCTTAGTCGCCGGTCCAGTTCGCTTCTTTCTCCTCTCGGAAACAAGCCCTCTTCGGCGTGCTCGTGCCGTGACAACCACGCGCTCCACCATCCTCCAACGTAACCCCCGCCCGAGACGGTCGAAAGGTAATCAAAAATGCGTAACAGATTCTTCTGCTTCAATCCCTGCAGCAGGCCCAGGCAAAACGTCGCGCTACGAATACCCCCGCCTGCCAGCGCCAGTCCGGCCAGGTTCTGTTCCGGAGCCTCTGCCGTCTCGTCCCGGAATTCAGCCTTTCTACGGCGCCGCTTAATTTCTTTCAGTTCGTCCTCAAAGACTCTTGAAAAGTCGTCGCCCGGGCCCGGATCGTTTGTTTGATTCCCACGATTCATAGCCACTTACCCGAGAAAAAGAGTACTCAGCTTCATATGTAGAATGGCGGCAAACATTTCAAGCCCTGGGCCGGCGCCGCCGGCGGTTGAAGGGCTGATAAATTGCGGGCGGCCCGTGCGTCATCTTTTCCAACTGCTTGCAGCATTCCCCGCCGATCCATTCATCGCCACGCCGGTCCGCGCTGGGCGGAATCCAAACTCGCGGCGCGCTCCACTCACGATTCAAATGAAATGGGCGTGTCGATTGGGCGTTTTGTAAGAATCACACTCGCAGCCGCGCTGGCCGATAAGTGGACGTTTGGAAAATTTGTCTGATCGAAAATAACGCAGCCTTACGCGACGAGCCGATCTCTTCAAACGCTGACAAATCGAAGTGTCGTTGCCAGGACTCCTGCGAATAACGCGAGACGACGGGGGTTTGCGCGACTTCTCGGTACGCTGAGCCGAGCGTCCACGGAAACCTCAGAACTTCTTGTTAATGCTCATGGAATGGCACGCGGCTTGTCAGTTACTCCTCGAAACATAAACAACGCCGAGGGAAAGGTGGCTATGAAGAAAGAGCAAATGAACGAACTCTTGTGCCAGGCACTTGAGACTGAGATGGGTGGAATTCAGATTTATCAAACCGCGCTACGCTGTGCGGCGAACGAAGAGCTGAAAGAAGAATGGGAAAAATATCTCGAACAAACCAAAACTCACGAACAGACTCTTCGTGACGTGTTTGAAAAGCTGGGCCTCGATGCGAATCTGGAAACGGATGGCCGGAAGGTGGTCAAGCACATCGGAGAGTCGTTAGTGAAAGCGATGAAGATGGCGCTCGATGCGGGCAAGCCCGAGGCCGCTCAGTTGGTGGCCGCCGAATGCATTGTGTTGGCGGAGAGCAAGGACCATTTGAATTGGGAATTGATCGGACAACTCGCCAGGGATACCAATGGCGAAACGGCAAAGGCGCTCAGCGAAGCCTTCGACAAGGTCGAGGATGAAGAGGACGAACACCTCTACCACACAACCGGATGGACTCGCGAACTTTGGATTGAATCGCTCGGTCTGCCCGCGGTGATTCCGCCTCCCGAGGAAGAGAAGGATGTGAAAACGGCGATCGGCGCGGCGCGGGCGAAGAACGCGCGAACCAATATGCTTTGATTAAGGCGCTCATCTGTTTCCGAACCGAACGCGGTTTTGTAACGGACGTCTCGGCCGGTTAACCGTCACGGTGATAACAGGAGGTCACATGGATAGATATGAAAGCGAGAAGTTCCCTGCGACTCGATCGCAGGCTGGAATAGAAAAAGCGAAGAACACGTTTGCTGAGAAACTGAACACGGCCGCCGAGGCGTTGCGGCGGAAGACCGACGGCCCTCAGCAAAACAACAACACAACGCGATACGGCAAGCAGGCCGCTGATTGGCTCGAATCGTCGGCGGACTACTTGAAAGGGTTGGATGTCGATCGCCTAAAGAAGAACATCCAGAACTCGGTGCGTCAGAATCCGGGCCGCACGCTTTTGATCGCCGGCGCGGCCGGGCTCCTGCTAGGCACCCTTGTCCGGAGGAGGTAACGCAATGCAAATGAACGAGGCGATTCGAAGAGAGTCAACGATGGCGCTCGAGCGTGAAACTTTCGGTGAATTGTTCGGTGATCTCGCGACCAAATCGTCCGCGCTGGTTCGAGATGAGCTTCAACTCGCGAAGCAGGAAATCACCGAGAAGATCGAGGTCTTCCGCGGGGGCGCAATCCTTATGGCTATCGGCGCCGCGATCGGTCTGGTCGCCGCGCTTACACTAACGGCCGCTGCCGTGATCGGGCTCTCAGCTTACGTCGGGCTGTTGTATTCGTCGCTGATCATCGGCGGGGCTTTGCTTCTTGTCGCGATAGTAACAGCCTCAATCGGAATGGGTCGCGTTAAGCGCACAAACTTCACGCCCGAGCAAACTCTGGCGACGCTCGAGGAGGACAAAGAATGGCTGAAAGAATTGACATAGCTCCGCGCACGACAAACGCCGATGCGGGCGCTAGAAGCGCGCAGGAAATTCGCGAAGACATCGCCGCAAAGCGAGAGTCGATCACCGAAACTGTTGATCGCCTGGGTGAACGAATCCACGAGAGCCTTGATTGGCACTCTTATGTGGCCGACCACCCTTATATCGCAATCGGCGCCGCCACCGGCTTGGGCCTGTTGGTGTCCGGGATGTTCAAACCGCGGCCAAGTCCACGGGATCGCATGATCGATGCGCTAGCCGAAACGATTGAAGACATCACGGATCGCGTGCGCAGCAATCTGGATGATGTGATCCGGCAAAAATCCGCATCACCCACGAACCGCATCAAGACCGTCTTTACCGGGATCGTTACTGCGTACGTTGCCGATCTCGTTAAGAAGAAAGCAGGCGGCATTAACTTCGCGCGCGGAGGAAACACCAGTGTGGATAGTAACCGCGCGTCTTCTACGGACCAGGCTCGCCTCACGGATACCGACATAGAGGTTTCGCGTTCGACGAAGGCGGGCTCTGTGTCGAACTAATAACAATTAATCAAGGAGGGGAACAATGGAATCCACTAAGAATGTGACAAACAAACCTGATGGTCCAACTACAGGTCATTCGATAAATACGGCGAGCGCGGCCAGTCGCGCTCGCGAGGAAGCTTCGAACATCAAAGACAAAGCGGGCGAGGTCATGGATCAGACCCGTCAGGCAGTATCAAACGCTTACGAGAAGACCAGTGAAACGTTGAGCAACACTTACGATCAGGCCGTGACCTACGGTCGAGAGAACCCGGGAACGTTTGCGTTGATTGCATTCGGAGCCGGAATCGGCATCGGCGTACTGCTCGCATCCGGACTCGGCGGGCGAAGCCGGATGAGCCGAATTGCGGAACCGATCGTCGGCGCTCTTTCGCAGGTCGCGATTGAGTTCCTGCGCTAGGCTTTCGTCGGATTAACCAGGAACAAAAGTGTGTGGCGGAGTTCAGACTCCGCCGACATACTGCTTCTTTACCTTAGACGGGATTTCATCGGTCGTTCGGATATTCGAGCGCGCCGATTGCACCACTCTCTCATAGCTCGATGCGGGCCGCGCGGTTGAACAGCTCGGGTGACTTCATTCGCTGACATTGTTCTTCGAAGCGCTCGCCCGGTCCCTTCCAACAAAGATCATCCACCGTTCCAAAGACCGGCACATCCAATCTCAACGTCGCGAGTGTGCGAAACAACAGCGCTTCGTTCCAGTGGCTGAACAATGATTCGGCGAGCCTCGCAGCGCCTCGAATCGAGGTGTTCCATGCTCTCGAATCTTTTGGGATGTTCTCGAGATGGTCATACTGCGAAAGACTCAGCGACGCGGCCTTTGGTCCCCACCCAGCCACGCCGGGAAATCCATCGGCGCTGTCTCCCACTACTGCCAGGTAGTCGGGAATCGATTCGGGTTTCACACCGAATTTATCGACGACGCCCGCTTCGTCGCGGATGACTTCTCGCCTGCGGTCCAGTTGAACGATTCGCGTACCGACGACGCATTGAGAGAGATCTTTATCTGGAGTGCAGATGATCACCTGGCCGACTCGCTCATCAGCGGATGCTTTGTGTGCGGCCGCCGCGAGCGCATCATCGGCTTCGTAGTAGACCATCGGCCACACGACCACGCCCATCGCCTCGAGCGCTTCTTCGAGAATGGGAAATTGCGAAAGCAATTCCGGAGGGACACCCGCACTGGTCTTGTAACCGGGATAGAGTTCGTTTCGAAACGATTCGACGACGTGGTCCGTAGCCACGCCGATGTGCGTCGCACCGCGTTCGATCATCGATAAAACGGAATGAAGAACACCGCGTACGGCGCCGATTTCCTGTCCGCTAATATCCGTCGCGGGAGGCACGGCAAAAAAGTGACGGAACAGTTCATAGGTTCCATCGATCAAATGCACATCCATAGAAACTCCGATTAAGCGGCGGGATTCACTGAAGCTCGCGCAAGGCAGCTATGAACTTTTCGTCGTTGAATTTCTTGAAGCCGGCTTTGGTCAGTGCCGCGAGTTCTTTGAACAGCGGTTCCTCGACGGTCTTGAAGTTGAAACAGGACTTGCCCTGCATCCGCTTCTTCAACTCGGGCGACATGCCCTTCAGCAGATCGGGGGTAGCATAAACGGACATCAGATAGAAGCTGACGTAGCTCTTACCCTTTCGCACACCGCCGAAGTACAGAGGCTTCTTGTTCTTCATGATGTGACGCGTCTCGAGAGAGTAGCCGTCATCGGTGTCCGCAATCACGACGAACTTCGACGCGTAGGGTTGCAGGATGGCTTTCAGCTTCGAGAAGACGGTCGAGAAATCGGCTCTCTGAGGCACGGAGTCCTCCTACTGAGCGGGCGGCTGGCTTGCGATGACGCGCTCTCGTTCCTGCTTCGCCCAATCGCACAGAATCTTCTTGTCGGATTCAGTGAGCTTTGCCGCCGGGTGGATGAGAACGTAGGACTTCAACGGCATCTCGCCCTTCTCAATCAGTTCGCAGATTTCCTGCAGCTTGCGCGCTGCTCGCCTGGCGTCGTACCGCGCCCAATCGGAAAAGGATAAATCCTTGCGGCCATCATTGACATCGCTCACCAGAAGCCACGACACCGGCGCGACCTGGCTATACCACGGCCAGATTGTTTTGTTGGAATGACAGTCGTAGCACGATCGTTCGAGTATCGCGGTGACCTCCGGGGTAATCTGAGAATGAGCCTGGATTGTCCTCGATTCATCAATCGCCGGATTCGTCTTTGCCGGACGAACCGCTTGAATAACGACCAGTAGAACGACAAGAGTTATTCCTGTCCACTTCAGTATTCGCTTCATCACGCCTCCAGATGATCGAACTCTCACAATTGTCTTATCCAAATATTTCGAAATCGCATCGTGTTGTGGTGATCCTGCAACCTGAGCGCCGCTTTCGGGCCGTGCGCGATGTAGAGCGCCGCCCGGTCGTGCCAGGTGTTGCCATAGATCTCTACGTTGTTTTGAATCAAAACTCCGTTGTGCAGAACGGTGATTCGCGCGCGCTCGGTCACCTTACCCTGCTCATCAAACTTCGGCGCCTTGAAAATAATATCGTAGCTCTGCCATTCACCGGGCTTGCGGCTCGCATTGACCAGCGGCGCATATTGATTGTAAATCGCCCCAGCCTGTCCGTGATAGTAGGTCTTGTTGTTATACGAATCGAGAATCTGAACTTCGTATCGTTCCATGAAGAACACCCCGCTGTTGCCGCGCTCCTGTCCTTCGCCTTTTACCTCCGTCGGCGTCGCCCATTCTATATGCAACTGACAATCGCCGAACTCGTCTCGCGTGGCGATGTCTCCAGTTCCGGGGACTACCTGCACGTAACCGTCCTTCACCAGCCACTTCGCATCGCCGCGATTATTGGCGTTTCGCCATTTGGAAAGGTCTTTACCGTCGAACAACACGATGGCATCGGAAGGAGGGTCGCTGCTGGTCCTTCCCGGTGCAATGATCGGAGGTTCATTCTTCGGTGGCGGAAACGGAGCGGCGTGCTGAGCGGGACGACCCGCAGCGACCGCGCAAAGACAAACCGAAACCGCAAACATTGAAATGATCGCGAATGTTGTTCGCTTGCTCATGAAAAGTCTCCTAAAAACAAAGGCAGGATTTTTGGAATACCAGTGGGAGAGGCCGGGGTTTCGACTCACCGGTTTTCATTTCTCGTTTGCCATTGACGCGCCCGGCTTGACCGAGACTTTCACGAAAGCGTTGGACCAGCAGCACTGGAACCCGCGGCCGCCGTCGCCCGATGCATCGTTCGCTACGACTCGCAAGACATACTCGCCCGGCTCACTGAATGTCGCGGCCGTCGTTGCCTTTCCCGTGAACACAGGCGCAGGCGTAACTCTACTCTCTGTTTTTTCCACCGTCGGTTTGCTGTTCGTGAATGAAACATTGCCCGGCCCGCGAAACTTGCTCCACGACGCAGTCACCGGAGCGTTTCGTATGCCTTGAGTTGCTGATCGAGGGGCCTTGGCATCATCCGCAATCCAAACAGTGAGCGTGAGCGGAGTCGCCGGCGTAGAGGTTAGTGCGGCGCTGCTCCCGCGAGGGCCCTGCACGCCGAGCTTTCCTTCTTCAAAGCTGATGAAGGGCGGTGTGTTTCCGCTTCCCTCGATGAAAGGCGAAACCTCATACAACGGATTCAGGCTCATGGGAATGACAGTCGTTTGACCGTTGGCGATCAGAGTCCAGGTGAGTTTTTTGTTACCGAAATCCCGGGGCACCGTCACTGTGAACACACCCCATTGGCGTCCGGTCAGGAAATGAGTCGGCTGACCCTGGTCGGGTCCACCGGGTTCGATCCGGTTGCTGGGACCAGTCGCAATGTCCAGCTCTCGCTTCGTATTACGATTGTAGTAGCCGAGAAGAAGACTGAAGCTGCCGTCTGGATTCGCGAACCAGCCTTCGAACGCGCCGGTAATGCTCTGCCCCGATTCGTGCGAAGGTTCCATGGGCAACTGTTCGCCCGATACGACTGCCCAACTCGCGAGCACAATCGCTGCGGGCAAGCGTAGAACAGCCCAACGGCCTTTCATCTCACGTCCCCTTTTGAATTGTGAATGTCGAACGCGCATCTGGAATGAAGAGCAGCCCAAGCGCACAGCCCTCACCCCGTGTCGAGTTCCGAGCAGATGGATCTGATTCTACCGAGAGGCGGTGGGCGCAAGCTTCGCCTTATTCCGGGCGACCCATGCCTGATAATCTTCTTCGGAAATATAAGTCACGTTCACCCACGCGTGAGCCATCTCATCAACCGTGCGGTCGCCCCATCCGACCCACTGATCCGGATCGGGATTGTTTTTGTTGCCGGGCGTGTTGTCGTGCCACGCCGTCACGTGGATGATCGTGCCCTTTGGCAGCACCGGCGCCGCGTCTTCCGAATAGATGTAGTTATTCATCCAGTTGAAATTGAAATGGTCCACGTAGCTCAGAACCTGGGTCGTGCCGTTGGGCAAGATCGCTTCGATCGCCATCGCCTTGCCTCGCAGATGCATGTGCGGTTGAAAGTTTTCGAGCCGCGCCGGCTGTCTCAACACCTGATAACCCTGAGTTACCGCGACCGTGTTAGGTGGAATATCCAGACGAGCACTTGTGCTCGCAGTCGCGCCAAAGAGCGTGAGACGAGTCCGATACTTCGGCGTTTCGCCCTTCGGATAGAGATACACGGCCAATTCCGCGTGGTCTCGAATCTGTTCGCCAACGGCGTGAAGATGAAGCTCCCACGAAATGCGCGATCCGGGCAGCAACAGTTTTCCGGTGTTCGGGCGATAGGTATCGTAGTTCTTGCCGATGGCCCACTCCATCAACAGTCCGGGCCCTGCCGGTCCAGCACTAGTGGTGTCGCCGCTGGAATCACCGGCGCTGGAATCGGCGGAGGTTGGGCGAACCGGTTTAGGGCCGGGTTCTTCCTGAATGAGTCCAGCGAGAACGTGATGCATGATCTTTCGCCCCGCAAGCGTCCCCGGCCGCATCTCGACTGCGCGCACCCAGCGAGCTTCGGTCAGCGGCACATCGGTGACAGGCCTGAACCAGGCGTCCTGAGCTTGCGCAGGCATGGTGTAGTCATCCGACTTCAGAATGAGATCCGGCGGGCCGAACTGTTTCGCGAGCACCCAGCCTTGTTCATCCGGCCATTGTCTGGCGGCGGGCATATCCTTTGGGTCTCCTAACGGCGCGCCCGAATCAACCCAACGGACAATCGTATTGATCTGATCGTCGTTCAATGATCGATCATTCTGGAAGCTCTGGATTCCAACCGTCTTGTCGATATGCCACGGCGGCATGTTGCGGGTGACCACGCGTTCGCGAATGGCCTTGGCCCACGGGCGGACTTCCTGATAAGTCACGAGCGACATCGGCGCGGCGGTTCCCTTTCGATGACATTCTTCGCATTTTTCCTGGAAGATTCGGGCGATGTCTTTGGCGAAGGTTGGCTTCGCGGGAACGGCGCTTTCGTTGGAATCAGCGGCAGCGGGAATCGCAAGCGCAACCGCGGCGATCGCGAATACAGCAAGAGCTGCGAGCTTCCACGTGGATTTCATACCAGACTCCTCCTGGAGTGGGTGTCTGAGCTTTGTTGAATGCCCACAATGTAGCACCAAAGAGTTGAGAAGTCTAACAGTTCCCCAACTCAGCTCAACAGACCCTTATTCGCACTTAGCAGATTCAGGCCACGATCCTTGAAGTCCCCATCATGAGTGACCAGCGTCAAATTCCTGCTCTTGCAAAGCTCCGCTAGAACTAGATCGTTGAAGTCAGAGCCCCCTTTTTCAAACTCGTCAACCAGACCGGCGATATCAAGAGTCCCGAATTCGCTCTCAATGCGCTCGCAATGCTTCAGGATTTGCCTAACATCCCCCGCGATATCGGATGCGACGGCACTGTAATCAGCGCTATTTCGAAACTCTTTGAAATCGGGACTGATGCTAGACCTTGACTTAAGAATGTTGTGCCTCAAGCGAGCATATCTGTTCACGTATTCCGATATAATCAGGACATCAACATAGACTAAGGAACTTGCTGCCAGCATCTCACTAAGAGCCTTCGAATAGACAACGGTCCTAGGGTCGGCGGGCTTCGCAGCCGGACCGTATACGCGTAACCAGATATTCGTATCGAGCAGCAGCTGGTCTCTGGCGCTGAACGCGTATGTGGAAATCTCAGAAGCGTTGTTCTTCAACGGGCCTCGTCTCCTAAGACTTCTTCGACTGCCTGATCGAATCGCTGAGGATCTCTGAAGTATTCTTTCGCGGTATCAACTACTCGCTTCAGCAGTGCTCGATCATCCGGCTCCATGTCCTGCACTCGTAGCTTGGCACGGATTTCATCTTCACTGAACGGACCATAGAGCTGACCGATGGCAGCGTTGAGAAATGCTGACGTCAGACTGGTGACGTTTCGAAAGGATACCGAAACGGCTCGCCCTTCCCGAAGAGCCGCCGCAATGCGCTCATAGACCTTCTGCCCATCTTCGGAAGCGACGCAAAGTGGACTGCCGACGATTTCGTATATGGAGAGATCAAGGCTGTCGTTCATAGCATCATTCCTCTAGAAGATCTCAGATTCAGAGACCTCGGACAATAGCACATAGGACTGAGTGTCAGAAGTGTTGATCTCCAAACTCACAACTGTGAAACGCGTGATTAAGTCGCCCACTCTGAACCTTACCCTGCCAGGATATCCAGTATCCTGCGTCTGAGACGATTTGAATGCGCCCTCGATTCAGGTCAATGAATTCCCGCAGCAACTTTAGCCCTAGGCCCCCAGGAATTCGTCCTCTCTTCGTTGTGTTTCGACCCTCTGTTGCCCATGCGATTGCTTTATCGGCTGCCAGATCAAGTCCCGCGTTCTCTTTGACGTTTCGCCGAATACCAATCCCAAGGTCAACAACGGAGAAATCGAGTCGCTTTCTTTTTGGAAAGAACTGGCCACAACTAAAGATACCCAATTCTGTTCGCGAATGGCCAACGGCGTTGCTAAAAATCTCAAAGACGCTCTCCCGAAACTTCTTAAGCAGCCCGTCAGACATCTTTGGCATCTCGTGCCGGTTGACTAGTTCTCTCTCAATGTAGGAGGCAAAATAACGATCGTCCTTGACGTCGAATCGCTGGTAAGGGATCGTAGTTCCCCAAGTGTCCGGTATCTTCTGGCGGCCGTAGTTGCTCAGGAACCCGTTCTTCGACAGTATCTGTGCGATGCTCGGTCGAATCTTCTCAAGTTGAATCGTATTCAGCCGATCACCGAGACGATAGAGGATTGCTCCGAAGAGCGCGCACATATCAGCATCGAACCAGTCCGCTTGGCTCATATCGATCTCTATGCGGCTCAGATAATGGCCTTCGGTCTCGGCACTCAACCGAACTAGCGCCTCAAACCCCGCGCGGTCGTGGCGAATGGCTGGCAAGCGAATCGTCATCATTCCCTCATACAGCAACGAGTCCTGATTCTTGGACGCTATAGAATCCCTTATTCCCGACTATGATATGATCAACGACGCGCAGGCCCAGAATCGTACCGGCTTCCCTAAGCTGGCTGTGCATTCGTAGGTCGGCCACGCTTCGGCGGAGGTCGACGCTTGGATGATTGTGAGCAAAGATCACGGCAGCGGCGCGGTCGGCAATCACGTCGGCAGTTAGCTGTTCGTTCCGCGGCATCAGCAGATCACTTAGTTTATCGCATATTTGACTTCTTCGGCGACGGATATCGGGTTTAACAGGTTGAATAAAGATTTGGACGAGCAACCGTCGATTACTCGGTAACTCTGAATCATCGCACTGGCGGGAATATGGCTCGCACAGAACATCCATCCCTTGCGAATCCTTCAACAAGTTGCGCACTCGCCAAAAACTTGTGGGGAACCGAAGCTTAGTGACTGGACATCGCAGCATTAGCACGCAACGTCAGCTTTTGAATTCGCCAATTCAAAATCTCGGCGACATACAACTCATTCTCCGAAGGGCACGCGATCTCGTGAATCCATCCGAACTGCCCAGGTTGTTTGCCTGACCTTCCAAACACGCCCAGCACTTTGCCGTCGAGCGTTAGCTTGTAGAGACGGCCGGGATACGCGTCCGATGAGAACAACACTTGATTCGGGCCGGGCGTTATGCAGATCGCCCACGGAGCGCCAGCTTGTGCCGCCGCGCCTTCAGCCGAAGGCATATTGCCAATCGCCGGGCGAGTCGCCGGATCAAACGGAACATCAATCGTGATCGCGCGAATGAATGTGCCGTTCGGATCGAATACTTGAATCCGCCGGTTCGCTCGATCCGCGACATAGATATTTCCCTTCGCATCCGAAGCGATGCTGTGCGGTGTGTTGAACTCGCCCGGCTTCGTCCCTCGATCTCCCCACTGTTTGATCCACGCGCCGCTCTTGTCGAACTTCCCCACGCGAGAGTTGATGTAGCCATCGCTGATGAAGATGTTGCCTTCGGTGTCCCAGGTCACATCGGTCGGCTGGCGGAACATTCCGTCGATAGCAGGCCGAGGCGGCGTCACGCGAGTCCAGGGGACAGCTTCATCGGATGCTTCTTTCTTTCTTCCGAAGACCATCATGACACGGCCCTCGGGGTTGAACTTGATGATCATGTCCGAGCCCTTATCCACTGCCCAGATGTTGTCGTCTTTGTCGACACGCACGACGTGAGCGTAGGACCACGCGTAGAGGTTCTTGCCGATCTCGCGGATGAATTTGCCGTTGCGATCGAATTCGAGAAGCTGAGCCGCGCTCGCCGCGTAAGCCGGACCGGTCGTGTTGCCTCGCGAGAAGACAAACACGTGGCCTTTTGAGTTGACTGCAACGCCCGCGGTTTCGCCGAGGTGCAGGTCTGGCGGCAGCTTTAGAAAATTCACATCGGCGTCGGCCTTGAGTTCAGGAACAGGTGTTTGAGCACTCACGGCGACCGGCGCAATCAAGACGAGTAACAGTATCAACCAACGTTTCATTGGACCTCCGATGTGGTTCATTGATCGATCGTGGAAGCGTGCCAGGCGACAACCTGCCACTTGCCGGCGCGCCGAACGTACATCTTTGTGAATCGCCACTTGTCGTTGACATCCTGTCCGTTGAGCACGCGAGTCCGTTCGACTATTCCATTCAGCACTGCGGCGTCACCATACAGGCGCACTCGAACATCGGACGTTTCGTAGCGCTTGAACTTCACTCGCCCGGACCGGGCTATCGTAATCGCGCTTTGTTTGGTTATGACCTGCATATTCGGAACGGTGACGGTGAGGTCTTCGGCCCACAATCGATCCAAGGCATCAGCATCGCCGTTGACGTGAGCGTCATTCCACACTCTCTCGAGTCTGATCAAGTCGGCCTCATCGGGAGAATGAGCACTAACGGCTTGTAAGAAAGGCGAATTCCCAGAGCCGCCCGCAAGCGTGATCATGACCATCGTCAGCAGTGCGCTAAACATCGTTAGTATCTCCGATCTGATTCCTGAACTTTACTTCAACGCAGCTTCATCAACCGAAAGCCTGTGCATGTTCTGACCGGGTTTGAGTTGAACGTTGAGGTTCCAAAGCACCCCACCTCCGCGCACAGGTTTGGTGATTCGATAGAACCTTCCAAACAGGTAGTAATTGCCCGCGGGCACGCCTGGGAACGAGCCTCTCGCGTTTGCGTCGGTAGTCATTTCAGCGACGCGGTGCGAGCGAATCGCTTTCATCGCGCATTCGAAATCAGCTTTCGCTAATTTGGAGAACTCAGCCGCCGCGCCCGGCTGGCCGAGTACCGAGGTAAGCAACTCCATTCCAGGAATACCCTCAACCTGACTGCCGGCGTCAAACAGCGTCAGCGTCGCAAGACGATTTCCAAGCAACCCGGGCTGCACGCCGGCCTTGGCGAGAATCGTGTCGGCATCTTCATCAAGAAGAAACAGCGTGGTATTCGCGAAGTTTCCGCGCTCGGTGAACGCGTCCACGACCGCGCCGGTTCGCCGATCAGTTTGTGTATAAGTGTAGACGTATCCCTGGCCGGCTATGCTGAGCGTGCTGTTAGCGGGAACGCCGGGCTTTGGAGTTGGGCGAGTGTCTGTTGCGTTGCACGGGTGAGAGTCCGGCTTGGCCGCGGGGGGCGCCTTCAAGCGCGCCTGATTTTCATCCACGGGCGTCGTGTTGTTTTGATCGACAGTGACTGAGTTCATTCCGGCTCTCAGATCAACTCGCAAGTCCCAAAGCAGGTGTTGCCCGTTGTAGCCGGTAGTCGCGAACAGGTAGTAAGTACCGGGCGGAACTCCGGGCAAACTCACTCTTCCGCTTGCATCCATCTTGATCTCACCCGCACTCGCGGAGCGCATTTCGTACAGCGCCTGCTGGCACATCGGATTACTCGTGCGACACGCATACGACCAGGTGTAAAGCGGGGGAACGTTTGAGGGTGAGCCCGGCGGTCCCGCGAACATTCCGGTTCTGCTGAGGAATCCGCCGAAGCTTTCTTTGAACAAAACGAAAGTGCGCCCGACGAGTGGATTACCTGCCCCCGGTGGAAACCCATTCGTCACTGTCAGGATTGCGCTTCCTGACTGTTGATTGATGAAGCTCGCGGCGACGTTTCCGCTTAAGACTAGAAAACCGGCGACGAGCATGATCGACACGCCTGCGCGTCTAACTTTCATTGTGGTTCCTCCCGAATAACGAGCTGCAGTTTCGGAGTTATTTCCTGGCGTATCGCTTCAGCGCGCGCGGGCCGACTTCGGCCCCGTAGATGTTGCCCTTCGCGTCAGCGGCGACGCCTTCCGCCGCGCTCGTTGCTGTCGTATCGGGTTTCGCTTCGGGATCGGGAATGAACGCGGTGACTTTGCCGTCTTTGACGTTGCCGATTCGAATACCTCGCTTCCAACCCGCGTGACGCGCCGTATTCGATTCTGAATCGGCCGCGTACATTATGTCGTTTCTGATGTACAGTCCGCTGATGCGGCTGAACTGCTTCCATTCTTCGAGAAACTTTCCATCCTGATCGAAGATCTGGATGCGATTGTTGTTTCTATCGGCGACGAACAGCCGGCCTTTGGAATCCATCGCGAGACTGTGAGGCGTATCGAACTCACCTGGCGCGGTTCCCTTCTTCCCCCAGGTCTTGATGAACTTGCCGGTCTTGTCGAACTTCACGATGCGAGCGTTGGTGTTTCCGCCGTGTCCATCCGCGACGAAGATGTCGCCGTTTGGAGCGGTGATCACATCGGAAGGTTGATTGAAAGTATCGGGTCCGTCGCCTGCGACTCCGAGTTTTCCAAGCGTCAACAGGACCTTGCCATCAGGGCTGAACTTCACCACGATGTGGCCCTTGCCGGCTGAGGCTTGCACGTTCGCAGCGCCGGGCGGAATGCCGTCAGTCACCCAAACGTTTCCTTGTTTGTCGACATGGAAGCCGTGCGGAAAGACGAACATTCCCGCGCCGAAACTCTTCACGAACTTCCCGGTCTCGTCGAATTTGAGAACGACGGGCAGATTCGAACCGGCGCAACTATTCCCGCCGCATCGCTCGGCAACCCAAACGGATTTGCCGTCGGGATCGATGTCCACGGCGCTTGTCGAACCCCACGTTCGGCCTTCGGGCATCTTGGCCCAGCCTTCGATGGTTTGATATGGATTGGGAAGACCATTGGTGGGTTGCGAGTTGCTCTGGGTATACGCACTGCCGGCGGACATCGATAGCACCGCGACGATGGCTACGAACAAGGTCAATCTCACTCGATCTGAATTCGACATTCCTGCATCCTCCGTTGGAAGCAATCAATGAGGTGCAGATCTCGCACTCTGCTGAAAGCTTCAGATTTGGTTATGGAACTTAGCGGTAAATATCTTTGGCAAAGCTTGCTCTGAACTGAACATTCACTCTTCACCTTCGAGCAAAGCGAAGAGATGATCACGCCCGACAGACTCTGACTTTTCGCCTTCTTCTATTGCGCGGGCCAACGCAAGGTCTTTCAGTGCAATTGTGACTTCCATATGCCGCCACCTTTGATATGCGCTCAACATATCATTCCGCATTCACTTTTGCACGGTCTATGCGAGTGCCATCCAGGGGACCTTTCCCAGGGCCAGCGGACTGGTGGGCTCGCCTTCGAAGCATGCCAGCAACCCATACCACGCCAGCAACGATAACAATGACCATCAACCATCGCATCGCGGAGGCGAGCTGCGCAGCATTGAATGCCGGCCATCCGAACTGACTCAGCCTGCTCCCGCGTTCGAGCATCCAATGCCAACCCGTATGAGCTACGATCGCCGACAGGATGATCGTCCCAACGCGTTCGGCGACGACAAACTTGAACAGCAGTTCGAGCAGCGGAATCAAAAGCACCAACACCAGTAGCTGCCCAAGCTCGACACCCAGATTGAACGACAGAAGCGAGGTCAGCAGATGCGACCCGGCAAATTGCAGCGTCTGCTTGAGCGCGAATGAAAATCCGAATCCATGCACGAGTCCGAATCCAAGAGCGATCATCCAGCGGCGCTCGACCTTGCTGCCGACGATGTTTTCCAAAGCCATGTACACGATCGAAACGGCGATCAGCGTTTCGATCAGCGGCGGGAACCATAATGCATCCGGCCCGAGGTTGTACGCCGACGCTATCAACGTGACGGAGTGAGCAACAGTGAATGCCGTGACGATCATGAACAGCGGCCGAAACCGGCGAAATGGAATCACGAGGCAAAACAGAAACAACAAGTGATCCGTTCCGTCCAGAATGTGCCGGAAGCCCGCGGCGACGAATCGCGAAGCCGACTGATACCATCGCGGATCAAGACGAACGAGGCCGGGATCGCCTTCGAACTCGAACGCTCGAACGACTCGATCCTGCGGCAGGAATCGAAGAACCGTGACTACTCGAATGCCGAGCCGGGAAAACGCCGAGCGAACGGAGAACCGAGAACTCTGTGATTGAATCGGATATTCAAACAGGACATCGAGCAGCGCCTGATTCCAATAAACTTCTGTCTCGGTGCCGAGCTTCGCGCGCGTGACGTGCTCCAGCGCAGCTTCGTAAGACTCGAAAACCCGTTCCGACTCAAGTGAAACCCGGGCGGCAATCACTTGCGGATCGCGAAGCCTAATGTCGCCTTCGAACAGCTCGATGTTATCCGCAATCCACAACGTTGCGGCGTCCCGGAGCGCGGTGTCCGCTCGCGCAATGTCAAGATAACCGGGCCCGCGCGTCGGGAAATCCACGTCGCGACATGCACGCAATGGGATTCGAACCAACAAGTGCAGCCGCTGGCCTTCGGGTTTTAGAAATGTCTGAACGGTTACGTCATTCGGGATATCGTGCGCGGACCCGCGCGCAAGCAGCGTGAGGAAAAAAGCCGCCGCTAAGACCATTACGCGGGTATTGATAATGGTGCGATCGATCTTCACGCACACCCTCGACGGTTGGAAACGAGATCGTTGAAACAAGCACTTGCCCGAGGATCAACGCCAGGCCCCGTCACGTGACAATCACAGCGAGGCGCTTTTTTCCGCCAGCGCATACTAATCGGTGCCTCGGCGACTGACAAGCGATTCGAGTTTCGGGTGCTGTCCAAAGGTGCGTTCCGTGGTTGAAACTCCAGGTATGCTCCCATGTTCCAACCGCGTAGCGGTGTCCTGTCGATAGCTCGCGTAGTTGTGGATCTCCGTCGACCGCGTAGCGGTTACCTCGTGGCGTTGACAGGCATATGTCGTCAAGAGGTGATCGCTACGCGGCCCACGATGTCCCGCAACCCCGCAAACTATCGAGAGGATACCGCTCCGCGGTTTTCCTGCCTTCATGGAGCTTGGCCAATAACCAGAAGACTGATTGGTAGCAACACAGACTAGGACAGCAGGGAGTTTTGAGGCATTGGCGGGAAATGCAAAAAATCTAATTCGCATTTGAAGCCAATCTCAGTTAGTGATAGGCTGCGAAGTCTCCAAAGCACATCCTGAGGTTCGGCATCACCAGATCAGTGGGAAACGGCTGCTGTAGGCTCACGCAGCTTTCACGAGAATGGAAGAATGATGATGAGCAATATCAACACGAAGCGTAAGCTCTATGTTGCGGCGATTTCTCTTACACTTTTCATCGGTCTAATGAGTCTGTCGTTCATTTCGAAGACTGTTGACGCGCAGAGACGCGCGGCTTCGCAGACGCCGAGATTCGAAGTCGATCCGTTCTGGCCGAAACCGCTGCCGAATCATTGGGTGCTCGGGTCAGTGACCGGTGTGGCGGTCGATGCTCAGGATCATATCTGGATCGTTCATCGAGGGGCCGATTCGCTGGGCAATAACGAGAAGGGCGCGACGCTGAATCCCCCGACAGGCTGCTGCGTCCCCGCCCCGCAGGTGCTCGAATTCGATCAGGCGGGTAACCTTGTCAGTCACTGGGGAGGACCCGGCCAGGGATTTGAATGGCCGCAATCGCCGGGCGGAATCTCGATCGACGCTAAGGGCAACATATGGATCGCGGCCGCCGGACAGCCCGAGTCCACCGTAAGGCCCGCGGCCGCGCAGGGAGCGAGGCCCGCTTCACCGAAACCTCAAGACGCTCACGTCTTGAAGTTCTCGCGCACGGGCTCGTTTCTTTTGCAGATTGGTCACGCAGGCAAAGTCGAGGCAAGCGATAGTAAGACCGGCTTCAATCGTCCAGCCGCCGTCAGAGTCGATTCCGCAACTAATGAGGCTTATGTCGCCGACGGATTTGGCAATCACCGCATAGCTGTGTTCGATGGCGAGACGGGCGTATACAAGCGGCACTGGGGCGCTTACGGCGAGAAGCCTGATGACGCGAGCGCGGGCGCATACGATCCCAGCGCGCCACCGGCGAAACAGTTTCGCACGGTGAGCGGCGCGGCAATCTCGAAAGACGGGATGGTCTATGTGTGCGACCGGCAGAACGACCGCATTCAGGTCTTTCAAAAGGACGGCAAGTTCGTGAAGGAAGCGTTCGTATCAAAAACTACGCTTGGTGATGGTTCGGTGTGGGACATCGCGTTTTCATCCGATCCGCAACAACGCTTCGTCTACGTTGCGGATGGTCACGACAAAAAGATTTTCTTACTGAGGCGGGATACGCTCGAAGTCGTGTCGAGCTTCGGCGACGGCGGGCGTATGCCGGGACAGTTTTACGGAGTCGGCAGCATCGCGGTGGATTCGAAGGGCAACGTCTACACCGGCGAGACCTACGAAGGAAAACGCGTGCAGAAGTTTGTGAACAAGGGCATGACTCGTTGAAAGACGGTGTTCAGAGTACCGGCTTCAGCCGGGTAGTAAAGCTTATTGCCGGCACTGCCCAACTAAAGTTGGTACTCTGAACACCCGCTCACAAGGAATGGCAGGTATGAAACGGAACCGGAATATCTACATCGGCGCGATCTTTCTCGTGCTGCTCGTCGGGCTCTTCATCGGGCAGAGCATGTTGGATCGGACAACGTCAGTCGAAGGCGCAGTCGTGATGGCCCCGAGGTTTGAAGTCGATCCGATGTGGCCCAAGCCGCTGCCGAATCATTGGTACATTGGCATGTCGATAGGCGTTGCCGTCGATGCGCAGGATCACGTCTGGATCGTTCATCGTCCCGACACCGTCTCAGCAAGCGAAGCGGCGGCTGATCAAAAAACAGGCGCATGTTGTTCGAAGGCGCCGCCCGTTCTCGAATTCGATCAAGCCGGCAATTTGATCGGACATTGGGGCGGCCCCGGCCAGGGCTATGAGTGGCCCGAGTCCAATCACGGAATCACCATCGATCACAAAGGCAATGTGTGGATCGGCGGAAACGGGACAAATGACGCGCAAGTTCTCAAGTTCACCCAGGATGGAAAATTCCTCGCGCAGTTTGGACACTCGGGAAAAACCGCGGGCAGCAATGACACCGAGAACTTCGGGCGAGTCGCGAAAATTTTCGTCGATCCCAAAGCAAACGAAGCTTACATTTCGGACGGTTATCTCAATAAGCGCGTCGTTGTAATTGACGCCGACTCGGGCAAGTTCAAACGTTACTGGGGCGCATACGGCAACAAGCCCGATGATAAGAGTCTCGGCCGTTATGATCCGGACGCGCCACCCGCGCAGCAGTTCCGCAATCCAGTCCATTGCGCCGAGCTTTCAAACGACGGCTTGCTATACGTGTGCGATCGCGTGAATGATCGGATTCAGGTCTTTACGCCGGATGGCAAATACGTCAAGGAACAATTTATAGCGAAGCGCTCGCTGTCCGATGGTTCGGTGTGGGATATCGCATTCTCGAAAGACGCGCAGCAGAAGTACATCTATCTCGCGGATGGCCGCAATCAGAAGGTGTACATCATCGATCGCAACACGCTTGAAGTGTTGACGAGCTTCGGCGACGGCGGGCGGCAACCGGGGCAGTTCTACGGAGTACACAGCATCGCTACGGATTCAAAGGGCAACATCTACACAACGGAAACCTACGAAGGCCGGCGCTTGCAGAAGTTTGTTTACAAAGGACTCGCGCCGGTGACGAAGCTGGATCAGGGAACCGTTTGGCCAGGCGCAGCGTCGAAGTAGGAAAGCGGATCATTGCGGCAAGATGCTCTCCGCGATTCGACGAAGCATAGACGCCAACATGTGAAGCATAGACGCCAACATGTATGGAATGGATTGATCTCGTTCTCAAGAGTTCAACGGTGGTTGGTGGCGTAATCGCGCTGGCGACGTTTTGGCGGTCAGCCAAGTTGAAGCGAGCTGAATGGCTTTATAATCTTCACGTCAAGTTCTACGAGGCCTCCAACTACAAGGCAATTCGGCGCATCCTTGACTATGAACCTCCGGCGGAACTAACCCGCTTGCGGGAGACAATCGAACGAGGCGCGAATGATGATCTGGCTGAAGCTCTGGTCGACTATCTCAACTTCTTTGAGTTCGTCGCCAGTCTTTGGAAGCTAAAGCAATTGTCGGAACGTGAGATTATGATGCTTTTCGAGTATTATTTGAGGCGAATTCGCGACCATCAGTTTGTCGTCGCTTTCGTTCAGCAGGAGGGGTTCGAGAGCCTCGCGGAATTACTGAACAAACTCCCGGCGCGTCGATGAAAGCAAGGAGTAACAGTATTGGCTGAGAATGCAACGACCCGAGTCTTCGTATACGGAACCCTGCGCGAAGACGCTCATAGCGAGATGTATCAGTGGCTCGCGGGAGCATCCACTCTCCTCGGCGATGCAAGTGTTAACGGAGATCTGTATGACCTTGGCGCGTATCCGGGATTGTTACTGACCAATGAACCGTCATCGGTGGTTCATGGAGAGGTGTATGAACTGACACCCAACCGGGCCGCGGAGCTCATCGCCGTTCTTGATGAATATGAGGGGTGCGGCGCGAGCGCTCCTGCTCCTCACGAATACAAACGCGAACTAATACGGGTGCGGTTTGAAAACGGCGAGACAACAACCGCTTGGGCTTATTTGCTGAATCGTGATCCCGCTGGCCTCAATAGAATACCCGGTGGAGACTATCTCAGTTGGCGGCGACAAGCCGGAGCTGCCTAGCTTAGCTCGCTTTTTGTGTAGGCAAAAACTGGAGGTGAACAATGTCGCGAAGTCCACGTCTTACGCTTGCAATAGTCGTGCTTGCATTAGTATCTGGCGGGGGGCCAATTTCAGTGCTCGGCCAGTCCGCGGCGAAAAGCCGAACACCCCGCGCCATCAAGAAGAACGCCGGCGCAAGTCGAACCGCTAACGGGACATGGTCCGCGTCGACCAAGAACGGCGAGTGGCCTCATTACACCGGCGATCTCACTGGCGCCCGGTATTCGCCTCTCGATCAGATCAACGCTGAGAACTTCAACAAGCTCGAAGTCGCGTGGCGATTCAAGACCGATAGCCTGGGCACGCGTCCCGAATACAAGCTCGAAGGCACGCCGCTGATGGTCAAAGGCATGATCTACGCGACCGCAGGGACGCGGCGATCGGTAGTCGCGCTCAAGGCTGACACCGGCGAGCTTGTGTGGGTGCACGCCGAGTTCGAAGGCAAGCGAGCGATCAACGCCCCGCGACAGTTGTCGGGCCGCGGCTTGTCTTATTGGACCGACGGCAAGGAAGAGCGAATCATCTACGTCACTACAGGCTATCGGCTGATTGCGCTTGATGCGAAGACCGGAACACGCATCGCGAGCTTCGGCAAAGACGGCATCGTCGATCTGAAAGTCGGGGTCGTGCACGGCGCCGGACAGCAAATCGATTTGGAGACCGGCGACATCGGGCTCCATTCGACACCCGCCATCGTAAAAGATGTCGTGCTGGTCGGCTCGGCTCACAAAGAGGGAATGACGGTTAGCACTCACGACAACGCCAAGGGTCTCGCGCGTGCCTTCGATGTGCGAACGGGCAAGCTGCTGTGGACCTTCAATACCATCCCGCGACCCGGCGAGTTCGGCAACGATACGTGGCTCAACAATTCGTGGGCGACAAATGGCAACACCGGCGTGTGGACTCAGATCAGCGTTGATGAGGAGTTGGGATTGGTTTACCTGCCGGTCGAATCACCGACGTCGGACTTCTATGGCGGGCACCGGCCGGGCAACAATCTGTTCGGCGAGAGCCTGGTGTGTGTTGACCTGAAGACCGGGCAGCGCAAGTGGCATTTCCAGATCGTGCATCATCCGATATGGGACTATGACCTTTCGTCCGCGCCATTGCTTGCCGACATCAACGTCGACGGCAAAGCGATCAAGGCCGTCGCGTTGCCAACCAAGGAGGGCTTCCTTTACGTCTTCGATCGCGTGACCGGCAAACCTGTGTGGCCGATCGAAGAGCGGCCCGTGCCAAAGGGCGACGTGCCCGGTGAGTGGTACTCGCCCACACAACCGTTCCCGGCCAAGCCGCCCGCATATGCGCGTCAAGCCGTCACACCGGACGAACTGATGGACTTCACTCCGGAGTTGAGGGCACAAGCGCTCAAGAATCTCGAAGCCTTCAAGACTGGTCCCATGTTCGTCCCACCCGTGGTCAGTAAGATCGGCGGCCCGGTTGCGACGCTAACAGTCGCGACACTCAACGGCGGAACAAATTGGCCGGGCGCGGGCTACGATCCCGAGACGCACACTGCGTATTTGCCGGCTTCGAATTCCGCCGTCGCGCCGATTGGCTTGATCGAACCTCCCGAAGGATTCTCCGATATCAAATATGTATCGGGCCGCGCGGGTCAGCCGTTTCGAGTAAGCGAGGGTCCGGGCTACGGCAGCGCCGCGGACTATCCGCAAGAGCCGAGGCGTCGTCCCGCAGCGGCAGCGCCGGCCGCACCCGCCACACCGACAGCGGCTCCTGCGGGTGGAGCCGGTGGCAGCACCTTTGTGCAGGGTCTACCGATGGTAAAGCCGCCGTATGGAACTCTGTCCGCAATCAATCTCGACAAAGGCGAATTGATGTGGCAAGTGGCGCACGGCGACACGCCTGACGTCATTCGCAATCACGCATTGCTCAAAGGAATGAATATTCCGAAGACTGGACAGGGTGGCGCTGTCGGGCTCGTGATTACGAAAACGCTGGTGATCATGGGCGATCCTCAGGTCACCACGACACCGGACCATCCGCGAGGCGCGATGCTGCGAGCCTACGACAAGGCGACCGGCAAACAGGTTGGCGCGATCTACTTGCCGGCGCCTCAAAGCGGATCGCCGATGACTTACTCGGTCAATGGAAAGCAGTACATCATCGTCGCAGTGAGTGGCGGCGCTTATTCGGGTGAGTACATCGCGTTCGCGCTCCCCGCGACTGAGTGAAATCGGTGCTCAGTGTACACGATGTTCGGAGTACCGGCCTTAGCCGGGTGTTAGCTTTCGAGTTCCACTACCCGGCTAAAGCCGGTACTCTGACGCTAGCTTGATCGGAATATTATGAAGTACAAATTCGTCGTTGTAATAACGTTTGGCTTAGCGACAATCGCGCTCCTTTCCACTTCGCCTCGCGCGCAGGAAACAAACAAGTCCGCACGCTCCGCGTGGGATGGAGTCTACACAAAGGAGCAAGCGAAGCGCGGTGAAACTCTTTACGCGCAAAACTGCTCGTCGTGCCACGGACCTGATCTTAGCGGCAATGACGAAGCAGCGCCGCTCACGGGCGCGAATTTTCTGTCGAACTGGGACGGCCTGACTGTCGGTGATTTGTCGGAGCGGGTTCGCATTTCAATGCCGCCGAACAAGACTGGAAAACTGAGCCGCCAGGAGATCGTCGATATTCTGAGCTACGTGCTAAGCGTCAACACGTTTCCCTCGGGCAAGTCAGAACTCGATTCAAAACTCGAAATTCAAAAACAGGTTCGCATCGACGCAACTAACGCAAAGTCCTCAATAAAACCGGCGGACAGGTGATAGACTGACAAGTGGCGCGAGATTAAGGTAGTAGAGTAGTGGTTGAGCCTTTGAGTGGCTCAAATCGCTTCCTGAGAGGTGGTAGCACAATGGCCGGAAAGAATCTACACGTGATCCCTTACGAGAAGAAATGGGCAGTAAAGGATGAAGGTAGCTCGCACATCAGATCAGTCTTTGAGAAGAAGGAAGACGCCATAGATGCTGCGCGTAACTTAGCCCGAAGCCGCAAAACCAGTTTCCTCGTCTACGGTCGCAATGGCCAGCAACTATTGCCGACTGAGACCCCTAGCAGCATCAGTGATGATGAGATTAGGGCGGTCATACGACGAGGCATTAGGGAGGATTGGGAAAGGGGGGAGAAGACTCTGAGCGAACCCCGTAGATTGAAGGACTAATTACAATTATTCGTTTGGCTAACAAACCAACGCATTAGCTTGCTAGCTATGGTAAAGCAGCCGCTAGAGTACGAGCAGAACGTATTTATCAACTGCCCCTTCGATGATGCGTACAAGCCCCTTTTCGATGCAGTAGTTTTTGCGGTTCAGATTTGCGGGTTTAGACCTCGTTGCGCCCTTGAGGCTAGAAACGCCGGTCAGGCTCGTCTCGAACGGATAATGAACATTATTTCAGAATGTAAGTACGGAGTTCATGATATCTCTCGCACCGAGTTGGACAAGACTTCTTCCCTCCCTCGCTTCAATATGCCATTCGAACTCGGTCTTGATCTCGGCGCCAGAAGATACGGCTCTAGTCAGCATCGTTCAAAACGGTTGTTAGTAATGGACAGAAATAGCCATCGCTATCAAAAGTTCCTTTCCGACCTCGCGGGCCTGGACGTGGTACCTCATTCTGAAAAAACCAGGAATATTGTTCGACACGTGCGCGACTGGCTCTCGCTGGAGTCCGAAAACCCTCATCTGCCCGGCGGCCTATACATATACAAGAGATACCAATTATTTCAACGAGAGCTGCCACTCTTCGGTAGGGACAGAAAGCTCGACATAAGCGAACTTACTTTTGGAGACTTCACACACATCTTGCGCATATACCTTGAGGAAGATGAAAACTAGGAAAGTGTTTTCGCAGTCCAGTTCGTGAGCGAAGGAATTAGTCCCGCGGCATCCAAGGCTGATGCGCGGGCATAATAGGCTTGCAACTTTCCTTTGGGAGGCACGCCGTGACTGATCGCCGGGCGTTCTTGAAGTTCCTCGCCGGTAGCCCATTGCTCGCCGGACTGCTGCCGCTTCGAGATGCTTTTCGACAAACCGCTGACGACGTTATCAAGAGTCCGGCCGATGCACTGAATGTCTTTGAGTTCGAAGCCGCCGCGCGAAAGGCCCTTCCTCCTGCTCACTTCGGATACATGGCGACCGGAGTTGACAGCGATGTAACTCTCAAAGCCAATCGCGAAGGCTTCTCACATTATCAGCTTCGCCCGCGCCGCCTCGTGGATGTGAGTCGCGTTGATATGTCGACCGAGATCTTCGGGACGAAATGGGATTCGCCCATTGTGATCGCACCCGTTGGCAGCCAGAAGGCGTTTCATCCCGAGGGCGAGATAGCAACTGCCCGGGCAGCTCAGTCCTTGCGTACTCTGCAGATTCTCTCGACCGTCAGCACTTCGTCAGTCGAAGACGTTACCGCCGCGCGAGGCGCGCCCATCTGGTATCAGCTTTATTCCACCAACAAGTGGGAAGCGACGGAGAAGATCGTCAAACGAGCGCAAGCAGCAGGATGCCCGGTCCTCGTGTTCACGGTTGATCTCCCGGTGGGCAGGAATACAGAGACCCAGGAAGTGTTCGCAAGAACCGACACTCGCCAGTGCGCGAACTGTCACACGCCCAGACCGGGTCTCGACTATCGCCGCAAACCTATGTTCAGCGGCATAGATATGTCCGGGCTCGCACTCAGCTCGCCCGCGCACACCTGGGAGGTCGTCAAGCGGTTGCGGGATGTAACCAGTATGAAGCTGGTGCTGAAAGGAATCGAGACTCGCGAAGACGCGGCCCTCTGTGTTGAGAATGGAGTTGACGGTATCATCGTTTCAAATCACGGAGGCCGCGCCGAGGAAAGCGGGCGCGCGACTATCGATTGCCTTTCCGAGGTGATTCAAGCGGCCGGCGGACGCATTCCGGTACTGGTGGATGGAGGATTTCGCCGCGGGACTGATATCTTTAAAGCGCTGGCGATGGGAGCTCGAGCGGTGTGCATCGGGCGGCCCTACATTTGGGGACTCTCTGCTTTCGGACAACCGGGCGTCGAGCGAGTGCTTCAGATTCTCCGCCACGAATTGGATCTGGTGATGAGACAATGCGGCACGCGCTCGTTGAAAGAAATCACCCCAGCCTACATTGCAGACGGTTGGCGAAGAGGATAAGAGGAGACTCCCGGGAATGAGATGAAGGCTCAGTACGCCTTCGCGGATTTATGGGAGACGCTCTATGGTGAGAATTGAGCAACTGGCCGAAGCGGCGCTCAACGGAGAGAGTTTGATGCTCCGTAGCTTGACGCAAGACTTGCTTCGTGAGACTCCGATACTTACTAATTGCGCGAAACCGATGACAGGTGATTCGCGCCTCCTGGCGGCGGCTGCATCGTTGGTGGAATTGCTGGCGTCGCGACTGCGGCAACCTCCGCCGGAATGGACCAGCGAGGTTGGCGCTTTGTCCGAGCCAGTGCACCTGGTAAAAGCAGCGGGGACCATGAAGCGCTTGCGCATTTTGTGCGAAACCGAATCACCAGAGCCGCTGCGCAAGCGGGGCTTTTACGCGCCGCCCAACTTCCTCGAGTTCGCCTGAGGATCGCAAGCATTCAACCGTCGCCTGGCATTCCGGCTTAAGAATTGCGGTCAACTTTTCCTTGCTGGAGGTCGATTATGTTGAGTTCTATGAAGCAACCTCGTGGGCTGTGGCTTTTCGCGAGTCTTGTCTTGTGTATGACTATGGCGCCGGCACAGGAACGAACGCAGCCGCAGGCGCCGCAGACTCCAACCGATGTAAAACCCGGCAGCATCAACATGGAAGACGTGCCGTATCCGTATCCCGTATCTTATCTGCCGATGACCCTCTACGGACAAGACGTGCGAATGGCTTACATGGATGTTCCTGCGGAAGGCCAGGCAAACGGACGCACGGTTGTTCTGTTTCACGGAATGAATTTCTTCGGAGAGTATTGGGCCGCGACTATCGACGTGCTCCGCAAGCAAGGATTTCGTGTTGTCGTTCCCGATCAGATCGGATTCGGGCGCTCGTCGAAGCCCATCATCCCTTATAACTTTCATGACATGGCATTGAACACACGCAAGCTGCTCCAGCATCTTGGTATCACGAAGGCGGCAATTGTCGGGCATTCAATGGGTGGGATGTTGTCGGCGCGATTTGCGGCTTCGTATCCCGATATGACCGAGCGCGCGGTGATCTACAATCCCATCGGGTTGACCGATGCAAGATGGGAACGCCCGTGGAGAAGCACCGATGATTCATACAAGGACACGCTTGCGTGGACCTATCAGCGAATCTACCAGGGCATCGCGCGATACTTTGTCACCGGATGGAAGCCCGAGTATGAGAAGTACGTGCGCATTCATTACGGGTGGACGCTGTCAGGTGATTGGCCGAGATTCGCGATGGTTCGTACGCTGGTCCAGCAGATGGTCTACGTCGACCCCGTCGTGTATGACTGGGCGCACATCAAAGTGAAGACGCTCGTTTTGGGCGGCGACAAAGACGGCCCGAACTTCCCCGAGCGAGCAAAGCACATAGCTGATTCGATTCCCGGCTCGGAGTTGGTGTTGATCCCGGGCATCGGCCACGTCCCGCACTTCGAGTCGCCGGATCTGTTTTATAAGGCGTTGCTGAAGTTCTTGAGTTCGGATTCTGCTGTGTCTTCACAAAAACCCGGAGCCAAACGGTAATCACTTCTTAGTACAACCGTGTTTCGTCAGGCACGCAAGCTCTCTTTACCAGGTCCGAAGAACTCTACTGGTCGTCTGTTGAACCCAATGCTTCACCCTTTTTCGGCGGGGAGGCTTAGATCGAGAATCCTGTGCGGGTTGCAACGTGTCGACTGCTGAAGCATTCTGAAGGAACAAAGCCCGGAGCTTTCAGACGCTACCGGGCTTTGTCTTTTCTGATTATTCCCTTAACCGGAAATCACTCGTTCATTCCACCTGACTCCCCGCTATAGACTAAACCTGACGCTCTTTCAGTGACGTTTGTATTGCTAACGTTTCTGAGGGCGCCTGCGTTGTGGCTAGTCCCCCCCGTCACTTCATCAATAGGTTCTAAGTCTGCAAGACTACCATCGTTGTCTTGTGTGGTGTTCTGTTTTTCCTGTTGGTTCATTATCGGCTCCTTTCGTTGAGTAACCCAGCCTGTTTGTGAAGCGGGCATTTTGGTGTCTTATGAATCAACGGGTCTGTCAAAGGTAACTACAAAACCGTCAAGTCTTCTGATACCAGTTGAACTTTGAGATATGGGTGTGCCGCCGTTAAGGGTAAGGACTCCTACTCCGGTAACGGCTCCGCCCTGCACATCGTTATGCGGCTCCAGATCGGCAAGTTCAATCTTTTCGTTCGTGTTCATAGAGTCCATGTTTTCCCCCCGTCCGTGGACTTATAGACACCAGTACCATAGAACGTGTTAGAGCTTGAATCCCCGCCCTTAACCTCTTCTGCGTCAGGCGCCTCCAGGTCGGTCAATTGCTCGGTCTGATTATGGTTGCTCTGCGATTCGTTCGTGTCCATTGTCAGTTCTCCTGTTGTTAAGTGTGCATGCCTCTTCGTGAGGCCTGCTTTATGCCTGACTTCACAAACGATCAATACTGAAAGTAACGGTTCCAGTCGGAATGCCGGTGCCCCTTACTGTCGCATTCGCCGCCGACGTGTTGTCACCGGAAACGTTCAAAAGAGCCCCATTCCCCAGTACGCCATTCCCGCCGACAACCTCATCTTGCGCTTCCAAGTCAGTCAAGGCCGAATTCTGTTCTGCCTGCGTCTCATTGGTGTTCGATTCGTTCTGATTCATCGCTTCTCCTTTCGTTGTCATGGTTCTGTGATTCGTTTGTGTTCATGAAGGGTCCAAAGTCGTCGAGGTAAGATCCGCAATTTGTAGATTCCCGTTTACGTTCGTTTGCCCCGTGTACGTATTGGCGTTACTGAGCACAAGGGTGCCTGGACCAACCTTCGACAAAGTCGCGCCACCCTTCACCTCATCACTCGGCTCCAGGTCGGTCAGTTGGTCGGTCTGATTGTCATTGCTCTGCGATTCGTTCATCGTCGGTCCTCCTTTTGATTAACCAAGCCCATAGATTTTTATACGGTTGCCTTTGTCGGCAGCCGGATCTACTGGGTCTACGAGAATGGCAGGAAGGGGGTCACGCTCTGCCCCGCCCTTAACATCGGCATTCGGCTCCAAGTCAGCCAAGCCTGGATTCTGTTCCGCCTGCCTCTCATCGGTGTTCGACTTGTTCTGATTCATCGCTTCTCCTTTATCGTCAATGAGTGCGTCATTGCGCTCACTTTCTAAGGCGGAACACAGCGGGGAAAACTATCATCGGGTGTGAATTATTTTGACAGCGCCTTCCAGCTATCAGAATAAAGCTGGAGTCTGGCGGGCATTAGCCAGGTGGCTGTCATAGAAGATCCGAAAATGCTGATAGTATCCTATCTGAGCTTGCTGGCGGATTGAGGCGGCGGCACTCGACTGCGGCCAGTGTGATCGCGCCTTATTTTAGATCAACCTCTGAAGCATTGTGGCTCGCGAAATCACGGGCAGGAGCGGGTAGGAAATCCAGGCTCACCATACCTCTTATTCGAGACTGGCGCGGACTTAAAGCGGCTGGTCTGGCGTAGCCAGCGTACGCCACATGTGCGCCACCGGGCTGTTGTCGTTTCCGAGTCCTTCCTTTGGCTGCCTGAAGTGGCGGCCAATAATATCAACGAAGGGATCCAATGCAACCTTCGCATCCGGATCGAACGCGTAAAGATCATTCACCGTGATCAGCCGGGCATTCATGTACCATTTGTGATTGCGAGCAAACGCATATGCCGCCTTGATGTGCGGCGCGGGGACGTAATCCTTTCCGAAGATCTTGTTGTACATCTCGGGGTACTCATAACCCACCGATGTATCCGGATAGAATCGCAGCGCCTGATGATAACGAATCGCCCAACTCACCTTTTCAGAAACGTACGGCTCGATCATCTGCGCGCCCCACCATCCGTGGTCGGGCTTGATCAAGCTGAGCACAACATCGTGCAGCAGACACGCGAGGATCGTTTCTTCGGTCATGCCGGTCTTGAGCGCGCGAGTTGCGCTCTGGAGCACATGATTCGCCGGCGCGAATCGCAGCTTGAAGAAATCGAGCAGCGTTGGCGCCGCAGGCATAGGCTGCAGCTTGTCGGCGCCAAACACGCCGTCGCCTGAGCCTTGCAACACGAACAACGAACCAATCCCTCGCCGGTAGGGACGCTTCGTCTGCTCACTCGATTGCCCGCCAGCCGTCTGATCCAGGCGCTCGACCATATGGTGTTCAAGCGCGTCTGCGAGGGCTTCGGATGACATGGCTTCGATGGCAGCCGCGCCGCCCAGCGTGGCAAGAAAAGCTCTTCGGTTAATGTTCATAGAGTCTCCGATGTTCGACAAGCTATTTTAGATTTTGGATTTTGGATTGAAGCCGCCCTCAATCCAAAATCGGCAATCCAAAATAGCTTGTCGGACCTTCTCATTTGAGCGTAGCCATACACTCGATCTCGACGCGCCCGTTGAGAGCGAGCCCGCTTGTGCCGAAGGCGCTGCGAGCCGGCAGTCGTTCCTTCTTAAAAAACGTGTTGTAGACGACGTTCATGTCGCCCCATTCTTTCATGTCAGCAAGCATCACAGTGCACTTCACAACGTTGTCCATCGACGAGCCGTTTTTCTCGAGCGTGGCCTTGATATTCTCCAGGGTCTGCTTCGTTTCAGGTCCGATGCCTCCCGCAGCAAGCTTGCCCGTACTGTCCGTCCCGAGCTTCCCCGCCAAATAGATCATGTTCCCGACTTTCACAAACTCAGAAAAATTTCTGGCGTTAGGGTTCGCTGCGCTGGCATATTCGCTCGCCGGCGGCGGAGGCGGCGGCGGATTCTTCTTTTGACCAGCATGGGCGGCAATTGTGAAAACAAAAACGATCGTTACGATTCCAACGAGTGATTTGAGTCCGTTCATAACAGTCTCCTCTGTTTTAGTTGTCATATCGCCGACTTGATGTCGCCGGCCTTGGCCATTCGAATGATGTGATCCGAAGCGCGATAAGCGAGCGCCTGAATCGTGCACGTCGGCTGGCCTCGTCCCGATGTCACGAAGCTGCTCCCGTCGCAGATAAACAAATTCGGCACATCGTGCGCGCGATGATACTTGTCCACCACCGAACTCTTCGGGTCGTTCCCCATTCGGCACGTACCCAGCAAGTGAAATCCAAACGACTGCTCTCTAACCGGGCGAGTCCACACTTTCTTCGCGCCCGCCGCTTCGAGAAGTTCTTTGCAGCGCGCCTGAAAGAACGCCATCGTCTTCATGTCTTCCGCATGATCCTTGTAGGTGACTCGAAGCGCGGGCAATCCCCACGAATCTTTCACGCGCGAATCAAGCGAGATCGTGTTCGTTTCAACCGGCAACGAAGTGGTGTGACCGGACGCGTTGACCGAGTGAGTGAATCGTTCGCGCAGCATCGTCTTGTATTCGTGTCCCCACTTGGGCGAGTCTTGCGGCAAGCCGCGAAGCCCGAAGCCTACGGGATACTGCACGAATCGCATGTCCATTCCGCCGCCGCCGTAGAACCCGCGCTGGGAGTCGCTGTCGTAAAAATCATGGATCACGCGTGAGACCGCCACGCTCTTGTATTCGTTCAGCGCGTGTTCGAATACTGCTGACGCCGACGCGTGCCCGTTGAACATCAGAAACTTTCCGACGTTGCCGCTCGAATTCGCGAGTCCGTGTTTGAACGCGTTCGAGCTTGACATGAAAAGCAGTCGCGGCGTCTCGGCCCCGTTGGCGCACAGCACAACCGCCTTTGCCTTTTGAAGCTGCTCGCGGCCCTCGGCATCGTAATAAATCACACCCGTAACGAGACCTGCCTTGTTTGTCTCGATCTTCCTCACATAACAGTTCGCTCGAATCTCGCACTGACCGGTCTTCTCGGCTTCCGGGATGACGGTCGCAAGCGTCGATGACTTGGCCTTCATCTCGCAGCCGAAGTACTCACAGAAACCGCAATGCGCGCACGCGCTTCGACCGCGATAAGGTTGCGAGATAATCGCCATCGGCGAAGGAAACGCATGCCAGCCAAGTTTTTTTGCACCTCGCTCCGCAAGCGCGCCAGATGATTTGATCGGAAGCGGCGGCAACGGATAGGGCTTCGAGCGAGGTGAATCAAACGGACTCGCGCCCGCGAGCCCTGAAACGCCAAGCTCCCATTCGAGTTTCGTGTAATAGGGTTCGAGTTCGGCGTAACTGATTGGCCAGTCAGCGAATCCGGTTCCCGCTATTGATCCCCATCGGCTCTTCTCGTTGAAGTCGATTTCATGAAAGCGCCAGAAGTTCGCTGTGAAATGGACGGTCCCGCCGCCGACCTGGCGGCCGTAGATCACCGCGGGTTGAAGCTTGGCTTTATCTTTTTCGGTTTGGCGAAAGGTGTTTGGCTGGCGAGTGTAGTCGTTGGTGATCGCTCGCCGGCGCATGAACTTCAGTTCGTCGTGATCGAACTCGGCCTCTTTCATGTAGACGCCCTGTTCAAGCACCACGACTCGGAACCCGGCCGACGCGAGTTCCTTGGCGATGATGCCGCCCGCGGCGCCCGCGCCGACGATCACAAAATCTATCTCGGTGCCGGAGTCAAACCTGGGATGAACGTTAGACATATTCCAGTTTTCCGTTACCGCGTCTTTGAGCTTAAGTGTCGGTTGAAGAAGTGCCAGTCTTCAATCCCGATGAAGATGAAACGTTGCCGCGTATATCCGAGCGTGTTGAGTGTTCGAACGAGGAAGAATCTTATCGCAGTCTCGCCGAGCGTCAAGCTTCCAGGGAAGGATGCGGTTAGAAGAAATAGCGGAGGAAAAAAGCGAGCGCCCCGGCAGGAACGCCCGCTTGATCAATTACTGGTGAGTGCTGGCGTGAGCGGCCTGGTTGTTGGCCAGTCCCCACTGCCACAGCATGAACGAATAAGTGAACGCAGCTTCACGCAACGCGTCATAACGGCCTGACGCGCCGCCGTGACCCGCGCCCAGGTTTGCCTTGAGCAACAATGGATTCCTGTCTGTCTTGGTCGCGCGCAATTTGGCGACGAACTTTGTGCCTTCCCAGTAAGGGACCTGGCTGTCATTCAACGACACCTGCACGAGCATCGCGGGATAGTTCTTCGCGGCGACGTTGTCGTAAGGCGAATACTTCATCATGTAGTCGAACGCCGGCTTTTCGTTTGGATTGCCCCATTCGATCCACTCACTGGTCGTCAACGGCAGCGAAGCGTCGAGCATCGTGTTCATCACGTCAACGAACGGAACTTGCGCAACGACCGCTTTGAACAAATCCGGACGCATATTCACAACAGCGCCCATCAGCAATCCGCCGGCGCTGCCGCCCTGGATTATCATTCGGTCGCGCGACGTGTACTTGTTCTTCTCCAGGTAATCGGCGCAGTCGATGAAATCATAAAACGTGTTCAGCTTCTGCATCATCCGGCCCTGCTGCCGCCAGTCTTCGCCGAGTTCCCCGCCACCTCGAATGTACGCCAACGCAAAGACCACGCCCCGGTCGAGCAGCGCCAGGCGATTCGAAGAAAATGTCGGGGCCATCGAGATTCCATAAGAGCCGTAAGCGTAAAGCAGCATCGGCGCCGTGCCGTCGAACTTGACGCCCTTCTTGTACACAAGCGAGATCGGCACCTTCGTCGCATCGCGCGCTACGGCCCAAATTCGCTTTGCCTCGTAGTTCTTCGCGTCGTAACCACCAAGCACTTCCTGCTGCTTTAGCAATTTGCGCTGACGGGTGTTCATATCGTAGTCGTACACTGTCGACGGCGTGACCATCGATTGATAGTTGAACCGAACCGTCGTTGTGTTGTACTCGGGATTGCCGCCCACCGATAGCGCGTAGTCGGACTCATCGGTCGTGACTCGATGAGACTTCTTCGTCTTCATGTCGATCACTCGCAGGTAATCGAGCCCGCCTTCCTTTTCCGACACTACGAGGTGACCAGCAAACGTACTAAGGCCATCGATCTTGATTTTCGGATTGTGCGCGATGAATGTTTTCCAGTTCTTTTCCGACGGATCGTTTATCGGGGCGGTCACAACCCGAAAATTCGTCGCGTCCTTGTTAGTCGTAATGTAGAACTGGCCGTTGTAATGATCGACGTCGTATTCGTGACCAGCCTCGCGCGGCAGCACGACTTTGAATTCACCCATCGGATTGTCGGCGGGAAGATAACGAAACTCTTTCGAAGTCTTCGCATACGAAACGACGAAGATCATCTTCTTATCCAGCGAGCGGCCGGCACCCACGTCGAACAACTCGTCTTTTTCGTCGAACAAAAGTTCGTTCTTATCGCTGCCCACGACGTGCCTGAAGAACTTGTCCGAGCGCTTTGAAACCGCGTCCTCAGTCGTATAGAAGAGTGTCTTGTTGTCAGTTGCCCAAACGACGGACCCCGTGCGCTCGATGTTCTCACTCAAGGTCTGGCCGCTGCGCAGGTCTTTCACGTGCAGCGTGTACTGGCGATAGCCGTTCGTGTCCGTCGAATAGGCGAGCAGATTCCCGTCGTCGCTCACTCGAAATGCGCCCAAGCCGAGATACGAATGACCTTCAGCGAGCTTATTCAGATCGAGCAAGATCTCTTCCTTGCCTTGCATGCTGCCCTTCTTGCGGCACTGGTACGGATACTGTTTACCTTCCTCGGTTCGTGAATAATAGTAGTACTCGCCGATTCGCGACGGGACGCTCAGGTCGGTCTGCTTGATATGCCCGAGCATTTCTTTGTAGAGAGACTCCTGAAGATCCTTTGTCGGCTTCATTGCGTCTTCGGTATAAGCATTTTCGTCTTCGAGATACTTGATGACCTCGGGGTTAGTCTTTTCACGAAGCCAAAAGTAGTCATCCTTTAGTTTATAACCGTGGATGTCGGTAGTGTGCGCGACTTTTTTGGCAACCGGTGGTTGCTTTGCGCCCTGCTGTGCAAGCGTTGCCGGCGCGAGCGCGACGATCAACACGGCTTGTAGTAACAGTGTTGTGGTTATTCTCTTCATATAGTTCCTCTTGATGCTCCTTAAGCGTCTTCCGTCCTTGTCTGATCCATTCTTGAAGGCTCTGGGCAGGCAGCATTATCGATTCTCAGTCACGCACCGCTTTTTGCGCAAGGCGATTTCATCCGAAGATTAGCCTGAAGATGCGTCCCATTTTGACTGGTTCTTATCGACGATTGCAGAAGCGGGTGTGGGTCATAGTGTGTTGTTGGCTTACAATCCCGTTCCTCCTCGGCGTCCTCTGCGTCCTCGGCGGTTTCTCTTGATCAATACTGGGAATCAACCGCAGAGTACGCTGAGGAACGCTGAGGAATGCTTTGCGGGCAACACACTATGACCCCACTCTCAGAAGCGGCGCAGCTTGCTTTTTGACGACACCGAGCGCTATTATGATTGGCTTGCTGAGGAAGTGGGCTTGGCCCACTTTTTTTCTTGGGGACAATGACCGAAGTTGATCGAGAGGCGATTGGCGGCATCATCGGGCGAGTCGCCGAACGTGAGGGGCTCGAGCTGGTTCACTGGGAATTGGTCGGGCCGGCGGGCAGCTTCGTGTTGCGCATCTTCATTGATAAGCCCGCTGGAGTCAGTCATTCGGATTGCGAGGTTGTCAGCCACCAGGTCAGCACCTTGCTGGATGTTGAGGATCTGATTCCCAACAGGTACACGCTGGAAGTTTCGTCGCCGGGCCTGGAACGCGGGCTCTACAAGCGCGGCGACTACGAGCGATTCGCGGGGAGCCGGCTCAAGCTAAGGACGGTCGAGCCGATTGATGGTCAGCGAAACTTCCGGGGCAGGTTGATCTGCATCGATGGCGATGACGTTCGATTCGACGCCGATGGCCGCGGGCAGATCGAGATACCATACGAGAAGATTTTGAAGGCGAACATCGAATATGAATTTTAGTCAGCGATCGAAATGATCACTGATGAATGATGCGGAGTTGAACAATGTCGACGAGTCCGATTCCACAAACCATAGACATCCTGAGCCGCGAAAAGGGCATTGAACCCGAAGTCATCATCTCGGCTATCGAGGATGCGGTGGTGACAGCCGCTCGCAAGCAATTCAAAACCGGAGAAGACTTGCGCGCTCGCTATAATCCCGAAACCGGTGACGTAGAGCTTTTCGCGCTTATGACCGTCGTCGAGGAAGTTCAAGATCCGGCTACCGAGATCACTCTTGCGGACGTTCTGGAAATGGGTGTCGAGGGCGCTGAGGTCGGCGACCAGCTCGAGTTCCCGAAGCCCCGCGAAGAACTGGGCCGCATTGCCGCGCAGACCGCAAAGCAAATCATCTTTCAAAAAGTGCGCGAGGCCGAACGCAACAATGTCTATGACGAATACATCGGCCGTGTAGGCGAACTCGTGCACGGATTCGTAAAGCGATTCGAAGGCGGCCGGATCATCACCGATCTCGGAAAGATCGAGGCCGTGCTGCCAAAGACTCAGCAGTCGCGCGCCGAAGCCTTCAGCCAGGGCGAACGCATCCGCATCGTCATCAACTCAGTATCAAAGGACACCAAGGGTCCGCAGGTTGAAGTGTCGCGAACATCTCCCGAATTGCTGAAGCGGTTGTTCGAAATGGAAGTGCCCGAGATCTACGACGGCACGGTTCAAATGAAGGCCGCCGTTCGCGAGCCGGGCGATCGAGCGAAAATCGCGGTGATTTCAACCGAGCGCGATGTCGATCCGGTCGGCGCGTGCGTTGGAATGAAGGGCTCGCGCGTACAGGCCATCATTCGAGAGCTGCGCGGCGAACGCATAGACATAATCGAATGGAGCGAGGACCCGGCGGTCTTTGCCGCAAACGCGCTGTCTCCGGCCAAGGTTTCCAAAGTCGAAATCAACAGCTTCGAAGAGAAGAAGCTGACCGTCACGGTTCCCGAGGATCAACTCTCGCTCGCAATTGGAAAGAAGGGACAGAACGTAAGGCTTGCGGCGAAGCTTGTCGGATGGCACATCGATATTCGCAGCGCCGAAGAAGCCGCGCGCGCCGCTGCCGCCCAACTCGAAGCCGTCATGGCCGGCGGCGAAGCGACGCTTACCGATATTCGTGAGAGCCTTGCGCTCGATCAGATTACCGCCGAACGGTTGAAGGAGCGCGGTATCGAAACAATCGATCAACTCACCACGATAACCGTCGACGAGATTGTCGAAGCAATCGACGTGAGCTTCGATCAGGCCAACGAGATACTCGAGCGGTCTCATCGCCTGCTTGCTCAGAAACACGCGCGTGAAGCTCGTGAGGCTCGCGAGGCAGAAGACGCCGCCGC
>Ga0070705_100000057_pt1 | contig 58275 bp, 54 predicted proteins | sample KBSK5253metaG_FD_65455 | JGI IMG/M metagenome (GOLD analysis project Ga0070705, IMG submission 65455) | Corn, switchgrass and miscanthus rhizosphere microbial communities from Kellogg Biological Station, Michigan, USA - KBS K5-25-3 metaG | ecosystem: Host-associated > Plants > Roots >... | reverse complement strand
TTGCCGTGCAGCGCGATGAACAGGAGCCCGACGTTGGGGTTCACCACGACATTGCCCAGGCTCTTGAACATGCCGTTGCCGTCGTAGTCGGGGAACGCCAGCTCGCTCGGGCCGGTGACGCGCACAAAGCCCGGCACGCCGCCCTTGAACGAGCAATCCGGCCGTCCTTCCGCGTCGGCTGTCGCGATGAAGAAGTAGACGGCGCCCTCGATGAAGGCCTTGTCGTCGGCGGTGAACGCGGTGCGCGTGAGCTTCTCCTCCAGCCGGTCGGCGATGCGGCGGCTGTCGAAGTCGTCCTGCAGCTGCCGGTTTCCTTCGTGGTACATGATGGTCATGAGCAATCTCTCTCGGCCTCGCCCAGGCCGGCGCGCGGGCTCAATGCGTCCCGATGACAGTCAGACACTTGCAATGGCCGGCCGGGATCCAGAACGGTCCACCCTTTTGGTGGCGTTCCAAAGCGAGACTATCGCATGCCTGCCTGCAAACGCCCAAGACTCTCGTTGACGCTCGGCGGCCGGACGGACGACAATATGGTTTGCATGCCCGACCGTTAATCGGGTCACGTCGAACTCTGGTTTCGAGCGGTCGCACAAGAGCAAGAGGCCGCCGAACCTCCAGGGGAGGAAGCCTGCCATCGTGGAGCAGGGGTGCGGATGCCGCCCTCCGCTCGGTTTGCCAGCGCCAAGGAGGAAGGTATGCCAGGCAAATTGCGCCATCCAACCGTTACGCGTCGTACGTTCGTCATGGGCACGGCCGCCACGGGGGCGGCCATCGCCGGAGCCCGCGTGTTCGCGCCCGCCATCGCCCAGGCCAAGCCTATCAAGATCGGCTACGTCAGCCCGGCCACCGGGCCGCTCGCGCCGTTCGCAGCGGCGGACGAATTCATGCTGAAGCAGTTCCAGGAAGCGACCAAGGGTGGCATCAAGGGGCGCCCGGTCGAGGTGCTGCTGCGCGACAGCCAGTCGAACCCGAACCGCGCCGCCGAGGTGGCCAAGGAGCTGATCGTCCGCGACAAGATCGACCTCATGCTTGTCGGCAATACGCCGGAGACCACCAATCCGGTCTGCACCCAGGCCGAGATCGAGGAGGTGGCCACCATCTCGTCGCTGGCGCCGTGGCAGCCCTGGTTCTTCGGCCAGCAGGGCAATCCGGGCCAGCCCAAGCCCTTCAACTACGTCTACCACTACTTCTGGGGCCTTGAGGACGTGATCGCCGTCTTCACCAACATGTGGGGCCAGCTCGACACCAACAAGGTTGTAGGCGCGCTCTTCCCCAACGACGGCGACGGCAACGCCTGGGGCGACAAGGAGCTGGGCTTCCCGCCGGCGCTCGCCAAGCAGGGCTACAAGCTTACCGACCCCGGCCGCTACCAGAACCTCACCGACAACTTCGCCGCCCAGATCGCGGCGTTCAAGAACGCCAGCGCCCAGATCATCACGGGCGTGGTGCTGCCGCCCGATTTCACCACCTTCTGGAAGCAGTCGCTGCAGCAGGGCTTCAAGCCCAAGGCGGCCTCGGTGGGCAAGGCCATCCTGTTCCCGTCGTCGGTGGAGGCGCTGGGCAAGGACGGCCACAACCTCTCCTCCGAGGTGTGGTGGACGCCGAGCCATCCGTTCAAGTCGTCGATCAACGGCATGAGCGCCAAGCAGCTGGCCGACGCCTACGAGGGCGCCACCAAGCGGCAGTGGTCGCAGCCCATCGGCTTCGGACACTCGCTCTACGAGGTGGGCCTCGACGTTCTCAAGCGCACCGCCGAGATCGGCAACGGCAAGGCAACCGCCGAGGCGATCCGCGCCACCAAGCTCGACACCGTGGTGGGCCACATCGAGTGGAACGGCAACGGCGTGCCGCCGTTCGCGGCCAAGAACGTCACCAAGACTGCTTTGGTGGGCGGCCAGTGGCGCCTCAAGGACGGCAACAAGTACGACATCGTCATCACCGACAACCGCACCGCTCCCAGCATCCCGGCAACGGGCAAGATGGAGGCGATTGGCTAACCACCCGTCATCCCGGACGGAGCGCCGCGAGCCGAAGGCGAGCCGCGCTCCGATCCGGGACCTTGCGAGGCGGACTCCGCCTCACCTCACAAGATCCCGGATAGCCTCGCCTGCGGCTCGGCTTCCGGGATGACGGGTAATCTGCTGCAACAATGCTCCTCGAAGTCAAAGGCCTCTCCCGATCGTTCGGTTCAGTGAAGGGCGCCGACGGCGTCGATCTCGCCGTGGAGCGCGGGGAGGCTGTGGGCATCGTCGGCCCCAACGGCGCCGGCAAAACTACGCTCTTCAACCTGATTGCCGGCAACCTCGCCGCCGACGCCGGCACAATCCTGCTCAACGGACTCGACGTGACGCGCAAGCCGGCGCACGAGCGCTGCGTCGCCGGCATCGGCCGCGCCTATCAGATTCCGCACCCGTTCGAGAACCTCACGGTGTTCGAGAACCTGCTGGTGGCCGCCGTGCACGGACGCAACGCCCCAGGGAATCATGTGCGCGACAGCGTCGATTTCTGCGCGGCGATCCTGGAGGACACGGGGCTCATCGCCCGCGCCGACACGCCGGCGGGCACCCTCACGCTGCTGGAGCGCAAGCGCCTGGAGCTGGCACGCGCACTCGCCACCGGACCGGAGCTTCTGCTGCTCGACGAGATCGCCGGCGGCCTGACCGAGGGCGAGTGCCACGCCCTGGTCGGCACCATCAAGGGCATCCGCGCTCGCGGCACCACTATCGTGTGGATCGAGCACATCGTGCACGCGCTGCTCGCCGTGGTGAACCGCCTGGTGGTCCTCAACTTCGGCCGCAAGATCGCCGAGGGCGATCCGGCGGCGGTGATGGCCTCCGCCGAGGTGCGCGAGATCTACACAGGGATCGCGGCGTGACACCACGGTCAGGACCTGCCGCCGGTTCAGGGCAACGCGAGGGCCGCAGGGTCCCCTCCCCCCTTGTGGGGGAGGGACAGGGTGGGGGGGAATCCCAAACCTTGGATGTCGGGGTTCCTCCCACCCCTAACCCCTCCCCACAAGGGGGAGGGGAATCCCGGCAGAGCGTGCGGCGACGGCGGCGCTGACCGATGGCCCTGCTCGAAGCGCATCGGCTGACCGCGTTCTACGGCGACTTCCAGGCGCTCTACGGTATCGACCTTGTGCTGAACGAGGGGGAGACGATCGCCATCATCGGCGCCAACGGCGCGGGCAAGTCCACCTTCCTCAAGACGGTGGCGGGGCTGCTGCGGGCGCCGGCCGACGGGGTCGTGCTCGACGGGCGGCCGATCGGAGGGCTGCCGCCGGCAGAGATCGTGCGGATGGGCATCTCGCTGGTGCCGGAGGGGCGGCGGCTGTTTCCCTCGCTCAGCGTCGAGGAGAACCTCAAGATCGGCGCCTACGGACGGCGCGAGGCCGGATACTGGACGCTGGACCGGCTCTACGAGCTGTTCCCGGCGCTGGCTGAACGGCGCGAGGCGCCGTCGCAGACCTTGTCGGGCGGGCAGCAGCAGATGGCGGCGATTGCCCGTGCGCTGATGGCAAACCCGCGGGTGCTGCTGTGCGATGAGATCAGCCTAGGGCTGGCGCCCATCGTCATCCGCGGCATCTATGCGGCGCTGCCCGACATCAAGGCCAACGGGGCGAGCGTCATCCTGGTGGAGCAGGACATCGTGCAGGCGCTGAAGGTGGCCGACCGGGTCTACTGCTTCCAGGAGGGCCGGCTGGCGCTGACGGGCAAGCCCGCGGAGCTCACGCCCGAGACCATCCACGCGGCGTACTTCGGCACATGATCGGCACCCTCAACACCGTGCTGCAGGGCGTGATGCTGGGCGGGCTCTACGCCCTGTTCGCCGCCGGCCTGTCGTTGATCTTCGGCATCATGCGGCTGGTCAACCTCGCCCACGGCGACCTCATCGTGCTTGCCGCCTTCGTGGTGCTGGGCCTCATGCACGCGCTCGGCCTCGACCCCTTCCTGGCGACGCTCGTCGCCATGCCGGTGCTGGCCGCGTTCGGCTACGCGTTACAGCACCTACTCCTCAACCGCACGCTCGGGCGCGACATTCTCCCGCCGCTGCTCGTCACCTTCGGGCTGTCGATCATCATCCAGAACGGCCTCTTGGAGACGTTCTCGGCCGACAGCCAGCGGCTGAAGGCCGGCGCCATCGAGGTCGCCTCCGTGGAGCTGGTGCCGGGCCTGGCGGTGGGGGTGATCCAACTGGTGACGCTCGCCTCCGCCGTCGGCGTGATCCTCGGGCTCAATCTGCTGTTCTATCGCACCGAGCTCGGCCGGGCGTTCCGCGCCACCTCCGACGATCCCGAGATCGCCCAGCTGATGGGGATCGACAACCGCCACATCTTCGCATTGGCGATGGCGGTGGCGATGGCGGTGATCGCTGTCTCGGCGCTGTATCTCGGCATGCGCGCCAACTTCGATCCCACCATCGGGCCGGCACGCCTGATCTACGCCTTCGAGGCCGTCATCATCGGCGGCCTCGGCAGCTTCTGGGGTACGCTGGCGGGCGGCGTCATCATCGGCGTCGCCCAGACCGTGGGGGCGGCGATCAACCCCGAGTGGCAGGTCCTGGCCGGCCATCTGGCCTTCCTCGCCGTGCTGGTGCTGCGCCCGCGCGGCCTGTTTCCGCGCGGGAGCGAGTGAGCGCCATGGACCTCCGGGACCTCGGCGCACCAGAGCTGGACTGGCGGCGAACCGCAGGGGGCGCTCTCGCCGATCGCGCCCGCAAGGTGCTGGGGAGCGTTGGGGTCAGACCCCTCGCGCCGGACGCCGTCTCATCTCGCAGGCATCGAGGCGAGGGGGCTGACCCCATTGGCCGCTATCGCATCGAGGTGGCGACGCCGCGCTCGCGCCTGTTCGCGGTCGCGGGCGCCTGCCTGCTGGCGGTGCTGCTGGCGTTGCCGGCGTTCGGGAGCCGCAACCTCATCAACGAGCTGATCTTCGTCTTCACCATGCTGGCGCTGGCCCAGTACTGGAACCTGCTGGCGGGCTATGCAGGGCTGGTCTCGGTGGGCCAGCAGGCGTTCGTGGGCCTCGGCGGCTACCTGCTGTTCGCGCTCACCATCCATCAGGGCCTCGACCCGCTGGTCGCCATCCTGACGGCGGGCGCCATAACCGCTGTGCTGGCCGTGCCGACGGCGCTCGTGGTGTTCCGCCTGCGCGGGGCCTATTTCGCCATCGGTACCTGGGTGGTGGCCGAGGTGTTCCGGCTGGTGCTGGCCCAGTTCAAGGGACTGGGCGGCGGCACCGGCACTTCCCTGCCGCCATCCGTCACCAACGAGGTCGCCGGCATCGCCTGGGTGAAGGCGCTGTTCGGGGTCTCCACCTCGGCGGCGCGCGACATCATCACCTATTGGGCCGCCCTGGCGCTCGCCGCCGGCACCGTGCTGCTGGTCTACCTCATCCTGCGCTCGCGCTACGGGCTGGCGTTGGCGGCCATCCGCGACTCGGAACGCGCGGCGGAGAGCGTCGGCGTCGACAACTTCAAGACCAAGTTGAAAGTCTACATCGCCGCCGCGGCCGGCACCGGGCTCGTCGGCGCGCTCATCTACCTGCAGAAGGCCCGCATCTCGCCGGATGCGGCGTTCTCGGTGGCGGACTGGACCGCCAACGTCATCTTCATCGTGGTGATCGGCGGCATCGGCACCATCGAGGGGCCGATCGTCGGCGTGCTGGTGTTCTACGTGCTCCAGACCAACCTCGCGCACTGGGGAACGTGGTACCTGATCCTCATCGGCGCGTTCGCGATCGCCATCATGCTGCTCGCGCCCAGGGGCATCTGGGGCTACCTGGCCGAGCGCCACGGCCTGGCTCTGTTCCCGGTACGGCGCCGCCTGATCGCCAACGCGCCCGACGGCAGGCGCGGAGCGCCGACACCATCGCAGCGCGCCGAGCCCGGATCCTGGGCCGGCGAGGAGATATCCGTCTCGGTCTGGGGCGGCTTCCGGCTGTAGGCGCGAGTTGGGTCAAGCGGCTCGCAGACCCAACGCATTCAACACGCCATTGCCAGGCCGGCCTCGGGTCTTCGCTGTCGCTCGACCCAACCAGCCTACGCCCGGCGGCCTACGGCCTGTACCTGTTCGGGAAGCGGACGCCCTCGAGCAGGCCGTGCGGGTAGTAGTCCCACGCGACATAGACGGCGATGAAGATGACGGTGGCGATGATCGCGCCGACGAAGGCGTTGCGTGTCAGGGAATGCCCGATCAGCGAGGAGATGAAGGTAAGCGCGGCGAGCAGCCCGATGGCCTGCCACGGCAGCGATGCGAAATCGATCGGGATCGGCATGAGAACGCTCCTGTCAGCTGGTCCCAAGAAAGCGCGACCTTATCAGATCGGTGAGATCCGATGCGACGACAATGACGCTCACCCGCTCGCGCCCATGCTGCGCACACCGGGGTGCATAGGCCAAGGCGAAACGCCCTGTCCACCCAGTCGCTTAGGCAGAAATCCGCGCAGCCCGAGCGCGTTGCCCGGCTACAACATTAACAAGGCAACCTTGTTTTTGTGTGCAAGCTGCGCTCGAGCAGACGACAAGACCCCACGCGACAGCCCTTGTCACTCCGTCGGGCGGTCAACGCGAGGGGAACCGACTGCGTTCCGGCGATCAGGCGGCGGCCAGCTTCTCAGCCTGGCTGAGGAAGGCGTCGAGCGTGCCCCGGCTCTCCGGCCCCATCACGTTGATGGTGCGGGTCTGCGCCTCGCGCCACACCGGATATCCCTGCTGGATCGCCTGCGCGCCCTTGGGTGTCAGGTGCAGGCCGCGTCCGCGACGGCCGGCGGGCGGGTCCATGGTGATGTGGCCATCCTTCAGAAGCCGCTTGAGGTTGCGCGACAGCGTGGATTTCTCGATGTCGAGCGTGTGGCCGATCTCGACGGCCGTGATGCCGTCCTGCTGGGCGAGCTGAGTGAGCAACGTGAACTGGCTGGCGGTAATGCCGAGGGGACGCATGGCATCGTCGTAGACGCGCGTGATGATCCGGTTGAGCTGCCGGATGCGGGTCGAGAGACAGGTCGCCGACGTGTTCTCGGCGATCTCCGTGATATTGGACGGCGCGGTCACACCGCCATGGGTCATCATGTTCATGGGGCATTCCTCTCTGCCCAGACTCCAAATGCGGGAATGCCTCGATTCGGGTCGCCCTGTCACCCCATGCGGTTGCAGCGAACAGGCGAGATGGAGAGTGGGGATACGGTGAGTATCGGATATCGGATATGAGAGAGTCCGGCCTTCACCCCCGGCGTCTCTTCCGCCAATCCTGTTGGGCGATTGACATTACGGCACGAAACTCACCGATCTCGGCAGCTCACCACTCGCCGATGTGATCCATCGGCACCGCCTTGTAGCCCAGCGCGGCGTCGGCCGGGGCGGGAACCGATACGGCATCGCTGTAGAGCGTGCCCTCATGGAAGAAATAGGTGATGACCGTGCGGTAGTTGCCGATCTTCTCATGCTCCGCCGTCCGCAGCACGCTGCGGGTCGTTGCCACCACGCTGGCGAACTCCCGGTTGGCAATGCCCCGCTGCAGCCGCTTGTCGTCCAGCATTTCCTCAAGGATTCCAGTGGCGATGAGGGCCAGGTCGCGGCCGATCCATTCGGTCACGGACGGGCGCTTCTCGATGGCGGGCACCGACAAGGCCTGCAGCCGGAGGTTCGGCGTGCGCGACAGGGCGCGCGGGAACGGGCAGTGCGGGATCGCCGCGGCGAGGCTATCGAGCAGGTTGCCGGGCGGCTGCCAGCCGAGATCGCGCAAGCGGCGCTGCCAATCGAGGTTGGGGCTGTCCTCGCCGCGCTCCCACCTGGAGATGGTGCGCTGGGATACCCCCACCAGCAACGCCATGCGGACCTGGGTCAGTCCATGCCGCAAGCGATAGCGTTTGATCAAGCGCTCCAGCCGTCAGTCAGCAAAGGAAGCCCCCACCCCGCGCGCGGACGCCACTCTACGTTGATAACTACTGGCAGACGCTATTAGACGTTGAGATGTCGATGACACTCCCAGTACAACCCTACCTTGACGTTCTTCAGGCGTAAATCGCGCATTGGATCAACGACCAACGAGCGGGAGTGAGGCGTGGCGTCCAATAAACTCATGCATAGGCCGATCTATCTCCAGGTCTGCGACGCGCTGACGGAGCGCATCGGCAAGGGCGAGTGGAAGCCGGGCCAGGCCCTCCCCAACGAGATCGATCTGGCGCGCGATCTGGGGGTCAGCTCTGGCACCGTGCGCAAATCCCTCGACCTGCTGGAGAGCAACCGCATGCTCACCCGGCGCCAGGGCCGTGGCACGTTCGTGACCGATCCCGCCGCCAACGGACTGGCCGACCGGTTCCACGCCATCCGTGGTCCCGATGGCGAGATGCGTGCCGGCACCATCGAGGTGGCCGAGATCGCCCAGGACGGCGCCAGCGAAGAGGAGGGCGCGCGGCTGCGCCTCGGCAAGGGCGACCTGATCTGGCGCCTCAAGCGCATCCGCCGCGACCGCGAGCGCGCCTTCATGTGCGAGCGGATCGCCCTGCCGGCGAAGCTGTTCCCGCAGGTGGGTGCCGACGCCTCGAGTCGTATCGTGGCGCTGGCCCACCGCAGCGGCCTGATGCTGGGTGCCGCCAAGGAGCGCATCCTGCTGGGCGCGGCCTCCTCCGAGACCGCCGGGATGCTCGCCGTTGCGCCGAGCACGCCGGTGCTTATCCTCGACCGCGTGCTGCACACCGCCGACGGGCAGCCCGTGGAGTGGCGCCGCGCGGAGTGCCATATCGGGGCAGGATACTACCTGGCGTCGCTCACCAGGAGCAGCCCGGCGGCCGCCTGACCGCTGCACAGGCTCTGCACAGGCGCCACGCTCCCAAGACTAATACTAATGCTCGCTCAGCGGCTTGCCGGTGTAGTCCGGCATCCGCCATGTGGCCCACAGGCTGACCAGGGCGCACGCGAGGATATAGGCGGCGATGGCATAGGGTGTGCCGTAGCGCGCGAACAGCCAGGTCGCGATCAAGGGGGCAGGGCCGCCGGCGATCACCGATGCGAGCTGGTAGCCGAGCGAGGCCCCGCTGTAGCGCAGCCGGCCGGGAAACGCCTCGGCGATCAGCGCCGCCTGCGGCCCGTACATGATGTCGTGCGGGATGAGGGAGAGGACGATGGCCAGGAAGATCAGGGCCGGCCAGCCGCTGCCGAGCATGGCGAAGTAGAGGAAGCCGAACACCCCGGTGAGCGCGGCGCCGAGCATGTAGATGCGCCGGCGTCCGTAGAGGTCGGAGAGGTGGCCGAAGAGCGGGATGGTGACGAACGACAGGACGGCAGCCACCAGCACCGCCGTGAGCACGAAGTCGCGCTCGACCTTCAGCGTCCCGACTGCGAAGGCGAACACGAAGGCCGTGAAGATGTAGAACGGTGCCTGCTCGGCCATGCGCGCGAGCGCGCTCAAGCCGATCTCGCGCGCATGGTTGCGCAGCACCATCGGCACCGGCGCGCGCTCCAGCCGCTCCTGTGCCTGCAGCCTGGCGAACGTCGGCGTCTCGAGAATTCCGAGCCTGATGTAGAGGCCAACGGCCACCAGCACGATGCTGAGGACGAAGGGAAGCCGCCAGCCCCACACGAGGAACTGGTCGCCGGAGATGTGGCTGAATGCCAGCACGGCAAGATTGGCCAGGAACAGCCCGCACGGCACGCCGAACTGCGGCCAGGAGGCGATGAACCCGCGCGAATGGTTCGACCGCGCCCATTCCATGGAGAGCAGCACCGAGCCGCCCCATTCCCCGCCTACACCGATGCCCTGGACAAAGCGCAGGACGGTCAGGATCACCGCGCCCCAGATGCCGATGCTCTCGTAGGTGGGAACGAAGGCAACCAGGAACGTGGCGACGCCCATCAGCAGGAGCGTGGCAATCAGGGCCGCCTTGCGGCCCATGCGGTCGCCATAGTGGCCGAAGATGGCGGCTCCCACGGGCCGCGCGGCAAAGCCCACCGCGTAGACAGCGAACGCTTCCAGGGTGCCGACGAGCGGATCGGAATGCGGGAAGTAGAGCTTGGCGAAGACCAGACCGGTGACCGTGCTGTAGAGGAAGAAGTCGTACCACTCGATCGCCGTGCCGATGGTGCTGGCGATGATCGCCCGGCGCAATTGGGCCTGGTGCTCCCTCTCGGGAAGGCCATCAACCTTCACGTCCATGGCGGAAGACCTCAGCCGCCCCGGTCGCAGCCATGCCTGAAACACCGGCCGGTGGCTTGGGTTCCAGAAGCCGCAGGCAGCTCAGCCCTGCCAAAAGCTGGGGGCTCCTGCGAGCGGGCCCGGCAGCTCATTCACTTCGCCGTCGGCCCGGCGGGCTTGTAGCGGGGCGTCTCGCAGGGGATGTCATGGCCGTTGCGGCCCCAGCGGCGAGTGCCGGGACCGTTGTCGCAGCTCCACAGGCCGATCCCCTTGTTCCGGGCCTCGGTCTCCAGATCCTGGTAGTAGCCGCCGGAGTAGCAGGTGTAGTCGGTGGCCCAGCCGCTGCGGACCATGCATTCGCCCACATCGAGCCCATCGTCGGTCCAGCACTCCGAGACCTGGATGTCGCGGAACCACTTTCTCTCGGCCTTCCACACCCGGCAGGTGACCGTCTTGCCGCCGACGCAGCGCCGCAGCGCCGCCGCCGCGTCGTCCGCCGGCTTCCAGCGTCGGCCGTTGCGGGCGCAGGAGGTGCCGCGCTCGGGCGTATCGATGCCCCACAGCCGGAAGCGGTCGGACTTGATGTCGAACGACTGCCCATCGACCACCGTGGCGGGGCCGGCAGTCTGATCGCCCTTGCGCAGCGCCTGCGCCTCGGCCGCTGCGCCGAGCGCGAGGATGAGGGCGGTGGACATGAGGACCGCCATCAGGACACCCATCCGGACCCGCGGCAAGGCGGCCGGCGCAGCCAAACGTGTCATCTTGCGTTCCCCCGGAAAGACCCGCGCCGGACGACTGCGCAAACGTACAATATACGGACCTTCGTGTAGCACCGCCGCCCGCGCTGGGCAAATCGCGGGCGGCCTGCCTTTCCCCGATGCAGGCGAGCGGGGTCAACTCGCCGCCTCGGGGATGCTGTCGGCAATGATCCGCTGCTGGCTGCGCAGACGTGCCGCATCGAGCAGCATCTGGCCCGCCCAGCGGTAGACGTTGCGCACCCGCAGGAAGTCGCGCATCAGCCGCATGCGCTCCCGCTGCTCGCCTTCCGGCATGAGAAGCGCCCGCTCCAGGGCCTCGGCCACGCCCTGGGCGTCGTAGGGGTTGACCATCAGCGCCTCGGAGAGCTCCCGCGAGGCACCCGCGAACGTGGACAGGATGAGCACGCCCTGCTCGTCGTCGCGGGCCGCCACGAACTCCTTGGCCACCAGGTTCATGCCGTCGTGCAGGCTCGATACCATGCAGGCGTCCGCCGCGCGGAACAGCTCGTAGACCTCGCCGGGCTCGTGGTGGCGCACCACCAGCACGATCGGCCTGTAGTCGTCGCCACCGTGACGCGCGTTGATGTCCTGGGCGAGCCGCTCGGCCTCCTTTTGGAGCGTGCGGTAGGCCGACAGCTTGCTGCGCGTCGGCGCGGCGGCCTGGACGAAGACAAGCCGGCCTCTCCAGGACGGACGCCGGCGCAGCAGATGGTCGATGGCCTGCATCCGGTCCAGGATGCCCTTGGTGTAGTCGAAGCGCTCGATGCCGACGACGATACGCGCGTCGGGCGCAAGGCCGAGGCGCCGGACTACCGCCGCCCGGCATTCGCGCACAGGGGCCTGGGTGGCCAGCGCCGCCGGCGGCCACTCGATGGAGATCGGATACGGCCGGATCATCGTCTCGCGGCCCGCCACGGTCACGGAGCTGTGCTCGCGGTCGATGCGGCTCTCCACGAAGCGATCCGTCCCCTCGAGGAAGTTGTTGCAGTGGAACTGCGTGTGGAAGCCGAGGATGGTGCTGCCGAGCAGGCCGTAGACGATCTCCTCGCGCCACGGACAGATGCCGAAAGTCTCGGCGTTGGGCCAGGGGATGTGCCAGAAGGCCAGGATGGTGGCGCCCGGCAGGCGCTCGCGCACCATACGGGGCAGCAGCGCGAAGTGGTAGTCGTGCACCAGCACGATCGGGTCCGGCCGGCTTGCCTCCTCGATCACGGCGTTGGCGAAGCGCCGGTTGATAGCCACGTACTGCTGCCAGTCCTCGTGGCGGAAGGTGGGCCGCACGAAGGCGATGTGGCACAGCGGCCAGAGGCCCTCGTTGGCGAAACCGTAGTAGTAGCCCTCCTGCTCCTCCTCGGTGAGCCAGACGCGCCGCAGCGTGTACGCTGGATTGGCCGGCGGGACGCGGAGGTGGTCGCGCGCATCCACCGTCTCGCGGTCGGCCGATCCGCTGCCGTGCGCGATCCACTTGCCGCCGCAGGCGCGCATGACGGGCTCCAGCGCGGCAACGAGGCCGCTTGCGGGAATCTGCAGGGCCACCGAACCGCCGACGCGATTGTGGATGTAGGGCTCGCGGTTGGAGACGGCGATCACCTCGGTCCCCGGCAGGCGCTCCTCCAGCAGCCGGTGCAGGGTCTGCGGCGACCATTGCACCTGCAGCCCGTCGCCCTCGCTGTGGTCGTTGCGGAACTCCCTGAGGAGTGCGCGCATCGTGTACGGCATGGGCAGCCCGTTGCCCGACTGCGGTCTCGGCTGCAGGCCGCGCCGCGCGTCGGCGATGGCGGACCGCGCCGTCTTGGACCAGACGCGCAAGACGCCGAGCACGCTCGCCAGGGCGAGGAGGCCGGTGCCGAAGATGATCGCCACGATCGCGACGGCTGTGTAGAGTCTCGCCCTGGACGTCCGCTCATCGACGAAGGTCAGGTCGTGCAGGATGATCAGATCTCCCCGCGTCGAGGCCACGTTCAACGGAAAGGCGCCGACCAGGATGCGCTGGCCGCCTTCATAGACCCTGGCAAACGTGCCGCCCTTGGTGCGGTCCAGGCGAGGGCAGGCTATGCCCTTGGGCATGTGCTTCGTGGCATGCTCCAGCACGCCCCCCTCGCCGCAATAGCCGAGTGCCAGGAGCCACTCGTCCTCGGTCAGGCTCTCGAAGAAGGGGACGAGATCGGCACCGGTCGCAAAGGCGAGGCTGGTGGCGACCTGATCCCTGATGGAGTTGAAGACGAGGCGGGATCTCAACTCCACATCGCGCTCCGACCAGCGCTGGACCACGGTGGACGTGAGGGGCGCCACGGCCACGATCACCAGGGCCGTGCCCGCCACCGCCAGGGCCGTATAGACAGCGAGCGGATTTCTCAGTTTGCGCTTGACAGAGTCGAGCGCACTCCTGACAGAGCCAAGGGCACTGGACAGTTCCTTCGGTAGAATCGGCCCGTTCCCCCGTGCTCGCGATTCCGCAGCGAGGCAAGCTTAGGTCTGAGGGTTGGGGCAACAACATGGCGCCGCGGCCGCCGTCTGCATCCGGCGAGGGCTATGAAATGTCGAAACAATCCAGCGTTCTGGCCGCCAGCGTGCACAGCTCGTATGCAGCGGGAACCCAGGCGGCAGCCGCCGCGTTGTGCTTGGTTCGGGTGACGTAGGTTTCTCCGGCGATGCGTCTCCTGGTCACGAGGCCTGAACCCGACGCGCTCAAGCTGCGTGCCGTGCTTGAGGAGGCGGGCCACGAGGCAGTGGTGGAACCGCTGCTCAGCCTCTCCTTCGGGGATGGGGAGGCCGTCGATCTGGACGGCGCGCAGGCGCTGATCGCCACCAGCCGCAACGCCCTGCGGGCAATCAAGGAAACCGGTGGAGCACCGGTCCTGACCGAGGCTCGCCAACTGCCGCTGTTTGCCGTCGGCAGGGCTACGGCCGCGGAGGCGCGGACGCTGGGCTTCGGGACTGTGGTGACGGGGGCCGGGACAGCCGCCGAGCTGGTGGCGCACATCGTCTCCGTCCTGGACCCGGCCGCCGGCGTTCTCGTCCATTTGGCCGGCGACACCTTGGCCCACGACCTGGCGGGCGAGTTGGAAGGGCACGGCTTCCGCGTACGCCAGCCTGTCGTCTACCGCATGCGTGCCGCCACCGCCTTCGCCGACACCACGGTGGAGGACCTCGCCTCCCAAGCCATCGACGGGGTCATCCTCATGTCACCCCGCACCGCCGCCATTTACGCCCGGCTGGTGGGGCGGCACGGCCTCTCCACGGCAGTGCGCCAACTGCCCCACTTCTGCCTGTCGGAGGCGATAGCGCAGCGCCTTGAGCCGCTTGGGCCGGTGCCCACGCGCATCGCCGAGGCGCCGCGGCTTCAAGAATTGCTTGCCCTCATAGACGAGAGCGCGGCACAATTGGACGGCTAGTGGCGGGCCGGGCGGGGAAACGTCCGACAGGGCAAGGCGTCTGTGCATTTTCCTTAATGCAAAGCGGCGAGCATCTGTGGCCCGCCGCGCCTTTTGCCCGGATCTCAGCTTATGACCAACAAGACGGACGACACTGGGAAAGGCCCCCACCGGCCCGGCGATGCGCCGAAGCGCCCCTATGCCACCATCGACGTGGAGGCGAAGGAGATCGGCCGGGAGCCGGGCGCATCGGGCGCACAAGGTGGCCCCGGCACCGATGCCAAGGCCGGCATGAGGGCGCTGCCGCCGCCCAGCTCCGACCTGCTGGCGAGAGTTTGGGCCGCAGGTGTGGCTGCCCTCGCAACCGCGTGGAGCTTTGCACTGAGACTGGCGCGCAACAGCACGTTCCTCTCGCACGCCACGGCCGGAGTTGTAGGAGCCGTGCTGACCTTGGCGGTGACGGGACTGCTCGGGCTGCTCGGCGGCGGCTGGGAGGGCGACCGCGTGCCGCCCGACCTCGCGATGCGGCTTGCGGCGGTGGAGAAGGCCCTGCCGCAGCGGCCAGCACTGCCGGGGCCAGCACTGGGGGATGTGGCGGCCAAGCTGACCGGCACCGAGACGCGCCTCGCCAAGCTGGAGGAGCGGGTTGAGACTGCGCAGGCCAGGCTTGCCGCCGACGCCAGGGCGCTCGAAGCCCGCATGCCCGCGCCGGATGTGGCGGACCGGGTCGCAAAGCTCGAGGCGGCCATCGCATCGCTCTCCGCAGAGGAGAGCAAGTCGGGCAATACCAAGGCCGCCGTCGACCAGGAGGTCGCACGGCTCAAGACCGAGGCTCAGAGTCTGCGCCAGGGCTTGGAGGCCCTGAAGGGCTCCGTCGAGGAGCAACTCAAGCAGGCCGCCAAAGCCGGCGACGTTGCGCCCGTCATGGGCAAGCTCGCTACCTTCGAGCGCGAGTTGCAGGGCGTCCTCAAGACCGAGGGCGACCGGACCGCTGGCACGCAGCAGGTGTTGCTGGCACTGGAGGTCTCCAACCTCAAGCGCGCGCTGGACCGCGGCGACAGCTACGCGCGCGAGCTGGATGCCGTCAGGAAGGCCGCGCCCGCCAGCCTTGAGCTTACGCCCCTGGAGCGCAGCAGCCGCACCGGTGTGCCGACGCTCGGCGCGCTCACCCAGGACTTCCGGCGCGCCGCCAATGCCGCCGTCGATGCCGAGCGCGAGCAGGCCGACGCCTCGGTGCTGGACCGCCTGTTGTCGGGCGCCCGCTCCATCGTGCGCTGGCGCAAGGCCAGCTACGACGCCAACGACACGAGCGTGGAGGCGATCCTCGCGCGCACGGAGACCGCCCTCAAGGACGGCCACCTCGCCGAGGCCCTGGCGCAAGGCCGGCGCCTGCCGCCCAAGGCGGCCCGCGCCACCGACGACTGGCTGCGCAAACTGGAAGCGCGCACCACCGCCGACCGGGCCATTGCCGACATCGAGGCCGGGCTCAAGGCGTCGCTGGCCGGGAGACGCCAGCCGGCGACGGAGGGGGCGCGATGATCCGCGTCGCGCTCTATCTCGCCGGCATCCTGACCCTCACCGCGGGCCTGCACTGGCTGGCCAGCCGAGACGGCAGCATCAGGATCGAGTGGCTCGGCCACATCGTGGAGCTCAGCGTGCTCAGCGGCATCGTCATGCTGGCGACGCTCCTGGGCGCCATGCTCCTCACCTGGGCGCTGCTGCGCCACATCTGGCGCAGTCCTGCGGCGCTGGCTCACTATTTCGACCGCCGCCGCCGCCAGCGCGGCCTCGACGCGCTCAGCGGCGGCATCATCGCCGTCGGCGCCGGCGACCGCGCGCTCGCAGCCCGCTACGCAGCCCAGGCCCGCAAGGCGCTGCCGCACGAGCCGCTGACGCACCTGCTGCGCGCCCAGTCCGCCCAGATCGGCGGCGACCGGGCCACGGCCCGGCGCATCTTCGAGGCCATGCTGGCCGCACCCGACACCGAGCAGCTCGGCCTGCGTGGCCTCTATCTGGAGGCGGAGCGGGAAGGCGAGCGCGAGGCGGCCCGGCAATACGCCGAGCGCGCGCTCAGGCTCAACCCCAGGCTCGGCTGGCCGGTGGATGCCCTCTTCGACCTGCAGTGCCGCGCCGCCGACTGGCAGGGCGCGCTCGACACGCTGGCCGTCGCCGAGCGCCAGCACCTCGTCGAGAAGGCGGCGGCCCGGCGCCGGCGCGCGGTGCTGCTCACCGCCCAGGCGCAGGGGCTGGAGGACGACGCGCCCGACAAGGCCCTGGACCTCGCGCTGGAGGCGCACGGCCTCGCCCGCGAGCTGGTGCCGGCTGCGGCCATCGCCGGCCGCATCCTCGCCTCGCGCGGCCGCACGCCCAAGGCCGCCCGCGTGCTGCTCAGGACCTGGCGCCAGGCACCGCATCCGGACCTCGCCGTGGCCTACGCCTACGCCCGCCCCGGCGACAGTCCGCGCGACCGTCTCGACCGCGTGCGCCATCTGGCCCGCCTCACGCCCAACCATCCCGAGGCGCTGATCGCGGTTGCCACCAGCGCCGTCGAGGCACACGCCTGGGACGAGGCACGAGAGGCGCTCAAACCGCTGCTGGAGGGCCGCCTGACCCAGCGCGTGTGCGCCCTGATGGCCCGCATCGAGGGCGAGCAGTACCGCGACGCGGGCCGCGTGCGCGAATGGCTCGCGCGCGCCGCCGGCGCGGGGCGCGATCCGGCCTGGATCGCCGACGGCGTCCCCTACCCGCGCTGGAGCCCGGTGTCGCCGGCAACGGGCCGGCTCGACGCCATGCGCTGGGGTGTGCCGCCGGCCGCCTCCGTGGAGAGTGCCGCGACGGCCGCCGCGCTGGCCACCCGCCTGGAGACGCTGCTCGGCCTCGGCCAGGCCAGCCTCAGCCAGGCCGGCGAGGTGCGTCTGGAGGCGGCGCCGCGGCCCGAACCACGGCCCGAGCCCGCGGTCGGCAAGCCCGCCCCAGCCTTGCCGGAGACAGAGCCCGAGCGGCGCGAGGCTCCCGCCAGGCTGCTGCCGGCGACGCCCGCCTCGCCAGAGCCGGCCGCAGCGCAGCCAGAGCCCTCGCCGGCACCGGCCGAGCGCGAGGCTGCGCCGACACCGCCGCCGGCACCGCCCCCCGCCACCACGGCGCCGAAGCCGGCGCCCGCCGCACCCGCGGCCCGTCCACGCAGGCCAACGGAACCCAGGATCTTCGTGCCCCCGCGCGCGCCAGACGACCCGGGCACCGACGCTTCCGATCTGGACGACCTTTCCGGCTACCCCACGAAGGCCTGAGGTATCGCCGCGACGCGCCCTTCGACGCCCACCGCGTCTTGTGGGAGGCCGTCCTGCCGATCGTCACGCGTCCGCCTTTGCCTCAGTGGGAGCCTTCTTGAGCGCAACTGTGACTGGGAATGCTGCGCATCAGGGTCTATGGTTAACCGGCCGGGGCGTGGAAATGGAGCATCCGATGGTACGTACGTTGATCGCGCTGAGTGGGGCTGCCGCGGTTACCCTGCTCTTGGTCTCAGGCGTCGCCAGTCCGGCAGACGCCGGCTCGGGACACGGTCATTCAGGAGGGTACAGCGGACACCGCTCCAGCGGGGGCGCCTACTCGGCCCCTCGCTTCGTCGGGCCGTCGCGCAACTATGGCAGCCATGCCTATGGCCGCAACTATAGCAGCTTTGCCTATGGCCATAGGCATCACAGGCGCTTTCACAGCCGCGTCTTCATAGGCGTCCCCTTCGCCTATGGGGCCTACCCCTATTACTACGACGGCGGCGGCTGCTATTGGCTGAGGCGCAGGGCGGTTGCCACCGGCAGCCCCTATTGGTGGAGCCGCTACGACGCCTGCCTCTCCGGATATAACGGCTACTGACCTGTCGGGAGACGGCCGATTGCGGCGCGGGCGCGATGGCGCGTCCGCGCCGCGACAATATCGGCGTTTCCGGCGCGCTTAACCCCGCCGCCTCAGAAAGTCGAGCACGCCGTCCATGTAGACGCGATCGCCCACCGTCCGCATGTGGTCGCGGCGGGGCACGGTGAGGGCCTGGGCGCCGGGGATCAGCCTGGCGAGATCGTCGGCGGGGCCGGCGATCACGTCGTCGCCGCCGGCGACCACCAGGACCGGGCAGGCGATGCGCGCCACCATCTCGCGGGTCAGCGGATCGCGCGCGCCGCGGATGCAGGCGGCGAGCGCCCGGCGGTCGCTGCCGGTCCTGTCGGCGAAGGCCCGGAAGGTGCGGGCGGTGGGGTTGGGCACGTCGTCGATGCTGTCGGCCTCCAGGGCGTGGGCGACGGGGCCGGTGCCCGCTATCGGCCGCACCATGTTGCCGGCGAGACCGGCGAAGACGGCACTGCGCACGCGCCCCGGATGGGCCAGCGCCAGGAAGGCCGAGATGCGGGCACCCATGGAGTAGCCCATCACGTCGGCGCGGGCGAGCCCAAGATGGTCAAGCAGGCGGCGTGCGTCCTCCGCCATCAGGGCGGCGCCGTAGTCCTGGGGGTCGTAGCGCTTGTCGCTCTCGCCGTGGCCGCGGTTATCCACGGCGACGACGCGGAAGCCGTGCTTGACCAGGAGGGCGATCCAGCCGGGCACGCGCCAGTTGTATCTGACGCTGGAGGCGAAGCCGTGGATCAGCAGCACCGGGTCGGCTTTGGCTTCGCTTGGGCCTCCCGCGGGGCCTTCGTCGACGAAGGCGATGCGTACGCCGTCTGAGGAGAAGGTCTGCATGGTCCTCCTAGGGGGTCAGACCCCTCGCGTCCGACCTTTGTATTGCTCTCGACGATCCGAGGCGAGGGGGCTGACCCGGGTCTGACCCCGGTCTGACCCCGGCCTCGTGACATCCATTTCCCGACTTCACGATCTCACCAGTTCACGCCACTATGCCCACGAGACATATAGGGAGGAGATGGCCCGTGCGTGTCGTTGCGCTGGAAGAGCATTTCACGGTTCCCGCGCTGGTCAAGCGCATCGATCCCGAGGCCGCCCGGCGTCGCGGCTTTCGCCCGCGCACGGCACGACCGACCGGGCCCAGCCTGGCCGAGCTGCTGCCCGACATGGGCGAGAAGCGGCTGGCCTCGATGGACGCAGCCGGCATCACCGTGGAGGTGCTTTCCAACACCGGCCCGGGGCCCGACCTGGTGCCCGGCGCCGAGGGCATCGCCGTCGCGCGCGAGATGAACGACCACCTGGCGGCGGCCGTCGCCCGCCAGCCGAGCCGCTTCGCCGGCTTCGCGGTGCTGCCCATGCAGAGCCCCGACGCCTGTGCCGACGAGCTCAGGCGTGCGGTGCGCGACCTGCGCTTCGTCGGCGCACTGATCAACGGCACCACCGAGGGCCGCTTCCTCGACCACCCGAGCTACGACGGCCTTCTGGCCGCGGCAGTGGAGCTGGATGTGCCGATCTACATCCACCCGCACCTGGCGCCCGAGCCGGTGCGCCAAGCCTACTACTCGGACCTGCCGACTGGCGCCTCTCGCGTGATCGAGCAGGCCGGCTGGGGCTGGCATTCCGAGACGGCGATCCACCTCCTGCGCCTGGTCGTGGCCGGCGTGCTCGATCGCCACCCGCGCCTCAAGCTCATCATCGGCCACATGGGCGAGATGCTGCCCATGATGCTCGACCGCATCGACAGCGTGTTCGCGGCCGACATCGACCACCTGCAGCGGCCGATCAGCCGCACCATTCTCGATCAGGTCTGGATCACCACCAGCGGCATGTTCTCGGAGCCGCCGCTGCTCGCCGCGCTCCTGACCTTCGGCATCGACCGCATCATGTTCTCGGTGGACTATCCCTACTCGCCCCACGCCAAGGGCCGGGCCTTCCTGGACCGCATCGCGCTCGCCCCGGCCGACATGGCGAAGTTCACGCACGGCAACGCCGATGCGCTGCTGAAGCTGAGGTAGGGCAGTGGCCCCTCGAGGGAAGGAGGGCCCTCCGGCAGAGGGTCTGACACAAAACGAGCGGATTCCCCTCCCCCTTGTGGGGAGGGGCTAGGGGTGGGGGGAATCCCGATATTCGAGGCTTGGGATTCCCCCCCACCCTGTCCCTCCCCCACAAGGGGGGAGGGAACGCTGCGGCGTTGACCCGATCCACGATAGTCGAAATGATCGCGCGCATTCTCGTCTGGGCGGCGCTCCTGGCCGGTGCGGCCGCAACCGCAGCGGGAATGCTGGCCCCGCTCCATCCCCCGGCGGACTTCCTCAACCACTTCCGCCCCTACATCCTCGCGGCGGGCTGCATACCGCTCGTCGCAGCTCTGGCGCTGCGCATGCGGCGCACGGCCTGGACGGCCGCCGCCCTGGTCGGCCTCAACGCCGCGCTGCTCCTTCTCCCGCTCCGGTGGTTGGCCGAGCCCTCGGAGCGGCCCGCCGCAGGCCAGGCCCTGGCCAGCGTCCACGCCCGCGAGCTCAAGCTCGTGACCTTCAACATGGCCTACGGCGACGCCAAGGCCGTGGCGGCCTTTCTCCTGCGCGAGGACCCCGACATCGCCGTCCTGCAGGAGGTGGGGGCGAGGCAACTCCTGGCGCTGCGCGCCCTGCTGCGGGACAGGTACCCTTACAACCACGCTTGCCTTGCTCCCGGCTGCGCGGCGGCCATCTTCGCCAAGCACCCATGGGCGGCGGCAGGGCAGGACTATTCGACCCGCGACGTGCCGGAGACGGTGTGGGTGCAGTTCGACGATCCCGACATCGGCCGCGTCCGCGTCGTCGGCGTGCATCTGGCCCTGCCCTACCGGGCCGAGACGCAGACGCGCCACGTGGAGCGCCTGATCGCGCTCCGCGCCTCTATCGCCGGGCCCGCCATCGTGGCGGGCGACTTCAACATGACGCCCTGGTCGTACCGCCTGCAGCGGCTCCTCGCCGCCGCCGGCCTCAGGCGCCACGCCACCTTCCTGCGCAGCTGGCCGACCCACCTCTATCCCCAGCTCAAGCTGCCCGCCCCCGCGTTCCTGATCGATCACGTGCTTTCCACGCCGGACATCGGGTCCGTCTCGATCCGCACAGGTCCCGTCGTCGGCTCCGACCATCTTCCGATCGTCGCGCAGGTGAGGTTGCCGCCGCGGTAGGTCGGATAAGCCGCGAAGGGGTGCAAACCGGGACTACGGCCCTTCGGGCCTAGGCGCCGCGAGCCCGGCCAGCCGCGCCTTGAGGCTCGAGGCCTGCGCCACGGCCGACGGTGCGAGCAGGTTGATCCAGGCGTAGGCCAGCATGGTCAGGGTGGTCGAGGCCACGAAGCACAACGCCCCCGGCTGCAGGGCGGCCTGCGCATCGCCCGAGGCGACGAGCGCGAACAGCATCAGGACGAGGATCATGGTGTCGGCGGTGGCGTGGCGGCCCAGCACCTCCGCCGCCACCACCACCCTGGCCCTCAGCGCCGGCGGCAGCGCCCGCGACAGCATCAGCGTCAGCAGATGCAGAAGCCGCATGGCCGGGAGCACGATGCCCAGCACCAGGATCGCCCCGCCCAGCAGCCACTCGCCCTCACCGCGCAGAGCCCATACGAGGCCGGCGAGCGAATGCAGATCGGACCCGGCATACGCGGCCGTGAGCCGAACCGCCGGCAGGCTCACGCCCAGTACGAAGGTTATCGCCGCCAGCCCCAGCAGCGCCCCGAACGGCAGGCCGCGCAGCGCCGTGGCGTAGGCCGCCCGCATGGCCGGCGCGCGCATGCGCCGGGCGCTCGCATCGCCGCGCAGCCAGGCGTAGGCGAGCAGCATCGCCAGCACGGCACCGGCGAAGAGCAGGGCGCCGCCGCCGCTGCGCTGGGCCGTCGCATCGTGGCCGAGCATGAGGATGAGCGCCATCCCCACGGCCAGGATGTCGTGGGGCGACCAGCGGCCGAGCCAGTCGATGGCCCTGAGCTGGGTTGCCGATCGCCCCAGCTCCTCGGACGGCAGGGTGGCCAGCAGCACGAGATAGAGCAGCTTGATGAGCGGCAGGAAGATGGCGAGCACCAGCACGACGCCTGCGAGCGGCAGCTGGCCCGCCTCGGCGAGCGCGCTCACGCCGGAGATCAGCGAGTGGCCGTAGGCGAAGAGTGCGGGCCGCGTGAGCCGCACGAAGGGCAGGCTGACGGCCAGCGCCAAGCACGCCGCCGCCGCCACAACGGCGCACCCCAGCAGGAAGCGTCGGCCGCCCAGCGTCATTGCCAGAAAGGGGTCAGACCCCTGACCCTTGAGTTGGAGTTCAGAAACGAAACGTACCGGTCAGGGGTCTGACCCCTTCCCACTCTGCCTCGCGCTCAGGCGATTAGGCTGGCGTTGGCGACACCCTTCTCCTTGAGCAGCTCCTGCAGCTCGCCGGCCTGGAACATCTCGCGCACGATATCGCAGCCGCCGATGAACTCACCCTTCACGTAGAGCTGCGGGATGGTGGGCCAGTTGCTGAAGCTCTTGATGCCGTCGCGGATGCTCACGTCCTCCAGGACGTTGACGTCCTTGTAGTCCACCCCCAGGTGCCCGAGGATGTGCGCCACCTGGGCCGAGAAACCGCACATCGGAGCGGCCTTGCTCCCCTTCATGAACAAGACCACGTCGCTGTTGGCGACGGTCTTGCGAATCCAGTCGTGAACGGCCTGCTCGCTCATGTATTCCAGTCCTTTCCAATGCCGGCAGGAGTGCCGCGACGGCAGCCTTCAGGGCGTGCCCAAGGCATGGACGCGGCTTGCTGCCCGGCTTGCCTCGCAGGCAAGATGTGGGCAAGCCCCGGATGAAGTCAATGTTTGGGGATGGCGGTGGTGAGCGCGAGCGCGTGCAGCGTGCCGCCCATGTGGCCCTGCAGGGCGTCGTAGACCATCTTGTGCTGCTGCACCCGCGTCTTGCCCGCGAACTCCTTGGCAACGACGCGGGCGGCGTAATGATCGCCATCCCCCGCGAGGTCGGTGATCGTCACCTCGGCGTCAGGAAAGCGGGCCTTGATGAGCCGCTCGATGTCTTGCGCATCCATGGCCATGAGAGGAAACCTTGCCAGCGTTCGGCATGAAAGGGAAGGACCCTCTATAGCCGGCGGCGCCCGGCCTATCCAGCGCCTGCGCGCGCCTGGACCGCAGCGGGAGCAGCGTGGGGCCAACCGATCACACCGGCGCCCCCGCGTGTGCGCTGCCGAAGGGCGGGCCGCGCAAGGTCGTATCGGAACATTGCACGAACAACGGGAGAGCGCGTACCGCGGCAGCTGCCAGCAAGCCTCAGCGCAGGGCTGCCGGAATCCAGGAGGGGTTCATGTTGGTCATGATCCAGGCGCCACCGAAGGCGATGAGCCCGGCCCAGACGATCTGCGGCATCATGCCGATGAGCGCGGTGGCGAAGCCCACCATGGCGCCGACCACGGACTGCACCGCCTTCAGCAGATCCTTCGAGATCTTGTGGAAGAGATACCCGAGCGCCGAGAGCACCGCCACGAACAGCAGCTGCTTCCACAGCGGCAGAGTGTCGAGGGGCAGGCGGAACATGGCCACGATCTGGCCGAACGACCAGCTCCACAGGAATTCGACGACATGCCAGATGACCTCGGCGATCCGCCTGAAGACCTCGCCGACCTCGTTGGGGACCTTCTGCATGACTCACACCCCGTCGCGGGCGCGCCTGAGGGCGGCTGCGGCCGCATCGATGCATTACTGGCAGCGGTTCGCGAGGCATGCGCGCGGCAGACGGGCGCCAGACCCAGCCGGCTCGCCAACGCAATCGCAGGCAAAGGCGTGGATACCGCGACCGGGTAAAAGACCGGTGAATTCGCCTGCGGCCATGGATGCTGGAACTCGACGCGCCCTGTCGGTGATGCGCGGTCCGGGCCGGCCAGTCGCGGACCCGTCGTCAGGCGCTGGGTCTTTCGATTCTGCGATGGAGCCTCGGGGGCTCAGCCGGTCTTTCCATCCGGTTGACAAGTCTGCAATTCTTCCTTGTGCCGCGCGCCAATTCCGCCCCAAAGCGCCGCCAATCAGTACGCTCAATTTCGCCCGGCGTGCCGTCCCGGGCGCCGGGTTGCGATTTGGCGGTGCTGAGACGGCGCCCGGCATTGACGGCGGCACCACTCCGTAGGGGTGGGGTCGCGCCGATGGCCGGCAACGGTCGGGCACTTTGGCATTTGGGAACGGTGGAGCCTCCGATGGACCCCAAGGACCCCAAGAAGGACCTTCTCGCCGAGCTGGACCTTGCCGACCTCTATAAGAACCGTGCGGAAGCTACGGAAAAGCAGAAGGAGGCAGCCGAGAGGCTCAATGACGCGAAGGCCGGCCATTTCGTGGCCTGCGTGGTTGGCGGCTGCGTATCGATGGTTGCTGCCATCTACCTATGGCTTGGCGACCTGCTCCCCGACGGAGAGCCGACGCGCGTGTTTTTGCTTTCCGGCTCCGTCATCCTGTGGCTCGGCCTGTGGATCGCGGCTGTCTTCCCAACGGCGACGGTGTACCGCCGCCAGGACGAGGCCACCGCCGCCTCGAGACAGCTCAAGGCGATCGACGACAAGATCGCCTTCTGCCATCTCGTCCTGGACGAGGCCAAGCGGGTCAAGGTGCGCAGGTACGCCGAGGCCTGGGTGGAGAAGGAGCTCTCTTAAGCAGAGTTTCGGTGTTGGCCAACTTCAGAACGAGTTGGCGCCCAGCGGGCGGGATCAGAGGCACAGCCAAGGGCCTAAGCAGGTCTTGGGTGTCGCGCCTGTGCAGGCCATCTGCGAAGAGTAACACGTCGTCATCACCGAGCCTGTTTTGCAGGTCGTGCGCACTGGCCCCTTCCCGACGCGACCTTGCCCAGCGAGCGTATTTTTAAGAGCGTTTGTCGAGAAGAGCACGGCGGTATCGTGGGTCAAGGTTTCGCCGAGGGCTGTAACCGTCCTGCAATCGGCGGCCTGAGCCGTCGCCGAAAGTGCGCAGACCATTGCCGCCGCCACCAAGCCGAATTTCATGGACTGCATTGCTCCCTCCGAAAAAAGAATCTCAGTCGGACGCTAATTGAGTGCATGGCGCTTGCCAAGGAACGGATTGTTGCAAGTCGGATACATTCGCAAAGCCTCTTCGCCTAGTAGCGGTATTTTGCCCTCTTCATGGCCGTCTAGACGTGTCCGCTCAGGGTCAAAACTCACCGTGCGATGGGTTGCCGTCCTGCAGGAACGCATCGAAAGCGGACACGCGACAAGGTAGCTCGATCCGTTGGTCAGGCCAGGAAGCTCTGCTTAGAGCGGGCGCTGGTCCCCGACCCTGGGCCGACTCTGGGAAGCCGTCCCCGCGAGTCTCGCAGTTGGTACCGCCTCCCCGGCTCGAACGGGGGACCTCTAGATCCACAATCTAGCGCTCTAACCAGCTGAGCTAAGGCGGCCCTCGCGTCGCATATGCCAACGGGCCAATCGGGCGGCGGCCATGGCAGCCGCACGGCCCGATCGGGGCCAATGCGCGCGCACCATAGTGGGATGCAGCGCGAAAGCCAAGAGGTTGGCATCCTCCGTTACCGCTTGCCCGCCGGTGCCGCTCCGCCCCCGGTTGCGCAAACTCTGTTGCAAACAGGAAAATCGCCACCGCCACAGCCGCTTGCTGGACCGGCTGGCGCGGGCGTGTCTAACCAGAGACAGCGCGCACGCCCAGATTCGGTCCGGACCATGACGTGGCCCCTACCCCAGCTGGTCCTCCTGGAGGAGGGCAAGGACGCCTCGCCCGTCCTGCCGGCGTTCGTGATCGACGCCGCGGCGGGCACCGTGGTCGCGGCCAACGCCGCCGGCCGGCGGGCCTGGGGGCTCGATCCCAGGGACGGCGCCAGAGAACACCGGAGGGAACACCGGGGGGACCACCGGGCCGCCACGGCCATCGACCGGGCCATGCCGGCGCTGCGGCGGCTGCCGGCCCTGGGCCGCAGCGGCGACAGCGCCATGCTCACATTCTGGGCCGCACACGGACTCCTCCATCTCCACTGCCGCGTGGAGCCGGTCGGCCCCGGCGGCGGGCGCTACCTCGTGCGCGGGCTTCCGGACCGGCAGCGAGGGCGCGGTGCGCGCGGCACCGGCAATGGCACCGACGTTCCGGCCTGCCGACCCGGCGCCGAAGCCGCCCGGAGCTCGGCCCTGGCCCGGCTGGGCCACGAGGTGCGGACGCCGCTCAGCGCCGCCATCGCCTACGCCGAGGTGCTCAAGGAGGAGCACTTCGGCCCGCTCGGCAACGCCCGCTACCGCGAGTACGCGCGCACCATTTACGACAGCGCCCGCCACGCGCTCGGCGTCATCGACGGCATGCTGGCGGGCGACCGCGGCGGCACCGACCTGCCCGACCTCGCGTTCCGCGACCTCGACCCCGCGGGGGTGATCGAGAACTGCCTCGCCGTCGCCCGCCCCCTGGCGGAGCGGGCCGGCCTCGACCTTGTTGCCGATCTGGGCCCCGGCACGCCGCGCGTCATCGCCGACGAGGTGAGCCTCAAGCAGATGCTGCTCAACCTCCTCACCAACGCCATCAAGTTCGCCCGCCCCGGCGACCGGGTGACGCTGGGCGCCGTGCACGGCGCCGACGGCTCGCTCCGCATCGAGGTGGCCGATACCGGCCCCGGCATGGAACCCACCGCGTTCCCCTGGCCCGACGGCGCCGCCGCACCGGAGCCACCGGCGCAACGGCCCGAAGGCGGCCTCGGCATCGGCCTGCCCCTCACCCGCGCCCTGGCCGAGGCCAACGGTGCTGCTCTCATCGTCGACAGCGCCCCCGGCCACGGCACCCGCGTCACCATCGCCTTCGGCAAGGATCGGGTGGTGCCGGTGTAGCCGTGTGGCGGGACGGCGGGCCGGGACCGTGCGTGTGCGCGTCGCTATTCCTCGACGAAGCCGGAAGCCGCGAACAAGGTCGCGTTGACGAAGGCAATGAACGCCACCGTGGCATAGTACGCCGACTGATTCAGCTCCGCGAAAGACAGTCCTCCCCCCGATTGAAGAGCGAGGTAGACGAACAGTGCGCCGACCGCGGCGAGGATGATTGCATAAACTTGGGCCATGTCGTTCCTCCCATGTCGTGCCAGAGGACCAAAATCGGATCTGCGCTGGTGCGGGGCCAATTGCCGGCCCCGCACAGCTTGGCGCTAGGCGCGTGCGGGGTTCGTCTCCGGTTCCCAGATGCTGATCTTGCGCGTCTCCGGCATCAGGAAGAAAGAGAGGACGAGGCATACTGCCGGAACGGCGATCGGATAGATCAGGGCGTAGCCCAGGCTGCCGGTCGACTGGAACGCCGCTGTCGTGATTAAGGGCACCAGCCCGCCGCCCCAGCCATTGCCGATGTGATACGGCACCGACACGGACGTATAGCGGATCCGGCTCGGGAAATACTCGGCGAGGAACGCCCCGATCGGCCCGTACACCATGCCGACGTACGACACCAGGATGGCGATGATCCCGACCGCGACCCAGAAATTGACGTGGCCCGGCTGCGTGACCTCTCCCAGCCACCGATACAGCGGATAGTAGGTGAGGACCGCCAGCAGCATGCCGGTCAAGATCACCGGCTTGCGCCCGACGAGGTCGGAGAGCCAGCCGTACAGGATCAGGGTCGGCGTCGCGATCAGCAGCGCGGCGCCCACGATGTAGGCGGCGGTCAGATTGTCCACCTTGGAGACCTGCTGCAGGAAGTACAAGGCCCAGAACTGGCCGCTGTACCAGACCACGCCCTGGCCGATCACCACGATGCTGGCGATCGCCACGTACTTGAAGTTCGAGGTGAGGAACGCCTCTTTCCAGGGATTGCGGGTCATCTGTCCCTTGGCCTTGATCTCCTCGAAGATCGGCGTCTCCTGCAGCTGGAGGCGGATGTAGATGGCGATGGCGACCAGCAGGAACGACACCAGGAACGGGATGCGCCACGCCCATGCATCGAATACCTCGTTGCCGAAGTAGTGGCGCGTGGCAATGATCACGGCGAGCGACACGACAATGCCGAGCGTCGGGGAGGTCTGCAGCCAGCCGGTGTAGTAGCCGCGGCGCCGGTCGGAGACGTGCTCGGCCACGTAGGTGATGGCACCGCCATACTCCCCGCCCAGGCACAGGCCTTGAATCATCCGCAGACCGAACAGGATGAAGGCGGCGGCGAGGCCGATCTGCTCGAACGTGGGGATCAAGCCGATGCAGCCGGTGCCGATACCCATTCCGGTCAGCGTGATGAGGAAGGTGTACTTGCGCCCGACCCGGTCGCCCATCCATCCGAACAGGAATGCGCCCAACGGGCGGATCAGGAAGCCGGCGGTGAACAAGGCTATGGTGCTGAGCAGAGCCGCGACCGGGTGGGACTTTTCAAAGAACTTGACGGCCAGGATCGTCGCCAGGCTGCCGAAAATGTAGAAGTCGTACCATTCGATGACATTGCCCACCGAGGCCGCGACGATCACGCGTCTGAAGTCCTTCGGAATCTGGGGGCCAGCCATGGTGCTCCTCCCTTTCCGTTCCGCGACTATCTCCCCGTTTTCCGTTCCGCGACTATCTCCCCACTGCACCGTTGCCAGAGACCTCTGGCGACGACGGCATCTTTGTTCGCGATGCCCGCCAAGGCTAGGTCTTTGTCAAGGGGAATGTCTGCCGTCTTTTCGTCGTAGATCAAAAGTTCTATATAATCATAATAATGACTTGAGATTGCGCGTTAATTCGTTGCTTCTTCGACTCATCCACTCAATGGATTTCCCGCACGGCGCAAGCGGGCAACCGCGCGTCAATTCGGCCGCGGAGCGAACGGTGAGCGTCGCGAAGCGGAACCTGGAGTGCTCTGCCGGGATTGGTGCTCAAGCCCTCGCCTGCGTGCGTCAGCGTCCCGCCGGTCAGTGCGTGGCCTGCGCTCTCCGGTTCGTGCAATCGATGAGGTCAGGTCGAAACCGAGCCATCGCGTCCAGCAGGTCGGACACGCTGCCGTCGAGCAGGAGCATGCTGATGGTGACCGCGGGGATGCCGTAACCCGTCTGACAGTAGGCGCCGACACGGACTGGCCATCGGGTCTCGCGGAGCGTGGCTGCGGGCCAGCGCAGTGCGATATCGACCGTGTGGCTCCGGTCGGTGTCGACCGGGCAGATTGTCTCGATCTCCTGCCACGCGATCCGCCTCGGCATCAATCGACGATCGAGGATCCCATACCGGTCGACGCTGAGCACGACCGTATCGGCGCCCGCACGCCGGCTGAGACCCTCCATGAGGATGGCAACTGCCAGCAGCCACGCCACGCTCAGCCATCGCACCCCAGGAGCCGCAGCGGCGAGGCCCGCTGCCGCCGGCACTGCGGCTGCGGCAAGCAGCAGGGAAGCCGTACGGACCTTGGCGAGGCTCCAGGCGAAGGCGTCGCGACCGGTCCGGCGAACAGGGTGGCGTCCCTCAACGGAGCGTTGGAGCGCTTCTGCAGGGAAAGCGCGTACCATGGTGGCCACCTCCCAATGCAACACCACGGCATGCGTCGCCGCGCTGACGGAGAGACGTCCGGCGCACCGCGCGCATGTCTTATACTAAAGTAGCACTCGCCCCTTTTGTGTCAAATTCCGCGCGGCGAGCCAGGGGCATGACACCGCTATCGCGGATCGTGGATCGTCTATCCTGGACCTGACCCGCCGCCCGACTTCTCCGCCACCACCCGAAGCACGTCCGCGCCATACCGCTCCAGCTTCGCCTGACCCACGCCGCTGATCTCGCCCAAGGCGTCAACTGTGGCGGGGCGGCGGCGGGCGATGGCGGCCAGCGTGGTGTCGTGAAAGATCACATAGGGCGGCAGCTTCTGCTCGGCGGCGCGCTCACGGCGCCAGACCCTCAGCGCCTCGAACAGGGGGGCGTCGGACGGCTCGATGCCCGCCGCCTCGCCGCGGCGCTCCCCGCCCTCCTTCCCGCCCTGCCGCCTGCGCTTGCGGCCCTTCGACGGCGCCTCGGCCTCCCCCAGCCTGCGCACGGTGACGCGCCGCTCGCCGCGATAGACCGCGCGCACCTCGTCCATGTCGCCGAGGCCGATCAGCGGCCGTCCCTCGTTGGCGTTCTCGCGCAGCAGGCCCTCGAACAGCAGCTGCTCCAACAGGTCGCGCCAGCTGCCGGTGCCGGTCTCGCGGCCGATGCCGAAGGTGGAGAGCCTCAGCTCGGACTCGAAGGCGCCGTCGGCCTTGCCGCGCAGGTGGTCCACCACCCGGCCGCGCCCGAACCGCCCGCCGAGACGGTGCACCGCCGAGAGCACCTTCTGCGCCATCTCGGTGACATCGCTGGCCGCGGGCGGGTTGAGGCACAGATCGCAGGCCCCGCAGGGCAGCACCTCGCCCTCGCCGAAGTAGCGGCGCACCGCGGCGGGGCGACAGCCGGTGCCGTCGAGCATGGCGTAGAGCTGGCGCAGCTTGCGCGCCTGCACGGACTTCACAGCCGCGTCGACATCGCGGCCCTCGATGCGCCGCATGGCCCAGGCCATGTCGGAGGACGAGTAGAGCGTGATGCCTTCGGCGCGGGCGCCGTCGCGCCCGGCCCGGCCGATCTCCTGCCAGTAGGCCTCGATGGAGGCGGGCGGATCGGCATGGATGACATAGCGCACCTCGGGCTTGTCCACGCCCATGCCGAAGGCGATGGTGGCCACCATCACCGCGGCGTCGGCCTCCAGGAACTCGTACAGGCGCTTCGCCCGCACCGCCTTGTCGAGGCCGGCGTGATAGGCCAGCGCCGGCACGCCCTCGGCGGCGAGCCTGGCGGCGAGTCCGTCGACCCCGTCGCGCGAGCCGCCGTAGACGATGCCGCACTTGCCCGCGCGCTCCGCCACCAGCTCCAGCACGCGGTCGTGGCCCAGCCCCCGCTTGCGCTCGGCGGAGAGGGCGAGCTCGGTCCGTGCGAAGCTGGCGACCAGCTCGCGGGCGCCGTCGAGCCGCAGCTCCGCCCGGATGTCCTCGCGGGTGCGAAAATCCGCCGTGGCGGTGACGGCAAGGCGCGGCACCCGCGGGAAAATCTCGGCGAGACGACCCAGCATGCGGTATTCGGGGCGGAAGTCATGACCCCATTGCGAGACGCAGTGCGCCTCGTCGATGGCCACCAGAGCGAGGCTGAGCCGGGAGAGCCGCTCCAGCATGGCGGGCTGCATCAGCCCTTCAGGCGAGACATAGAGCAGATCGAGCGTGCCGGCCTCGATCTGCTCCCAGGTCTCGCTGCGCTCCTGGGGGAGAATGTTGGAATCGAGCCGCGCTGCCGCCACGCCCGACTGGCGCAACCCCGCCACCTGGTCGGTCATGAGCGCAATCAGCGGCGACACGACGAGGCCGAGCCCCGGCCGCAGCATGGCCGGGATCTGATAGCACACGCTCTTGCCGCCGCCGGTGGGGAGCACGGCCATGGCGCTGCGCCCGGCCAGCACCTCGCCGATCACCTCGGCCTGCAGGCCGCGGAAATCCCCATGGCCGAAGGTACGGCGCAAAATCTCGCGCGCCGCATCGAGCGTCGCCGCCGGGCGCGCGCCGGCTTGCGGTGATGGGGATTCGACGGCCACGGAGGCGTTATGGCCCAGCTGGACCGTGGCTGCAAAGGCCGCGACGCCAAGCCAGACTTGCCGGGACCTCCGGGCGGCGGTAGGGAGGCCCATGGCCGATCCTCCCTCGAGCCCTTCGCCATTCGTGGCGGGCGTGAAGGCGCGCTGCCCGCGCTGCGGGGAGGGGGCGCTGTTCCGGTCCGGACTGATCCTGCGGGACAAGTGCGACCGATGCGGACTTAGCTATGCGTTCGCCGACTCGGGCGATGGGCCCGCGGTATTCGCGATTTTCATCCTGGGGTTCCTGGTGCTGGCCGCGGCGCTGCTCCTCGAGTTCCGGGTGCAGCCGCCGGTCTGGGTGCATATCGTGCTGTGGGGCGTGCTGACGCCGCTCTTGGCCTTCGGGCTCCTGCGTGTGCTGAAGGCGAGCCTGATCGCCCTGCAGTACAAGCACAAGGCCGGCGAGGCGAGGGAGTAGGTTTTAGGTTCTAGGTTTTAGGGACTAGGTTTTAGGGGACTTGAGGCCCGGCTGGTCCCTGAAACCTGATCCCTAATCCCTAATCCCTGAAACCTGAAACCTGAAGATGTTGCGGAGACTGCGCAAAGCTCAACTGATCTGGCCGACGCTGGCGGCGCTGGCGGGGCTGGCCGTGCTGTTCGGGCTCGGCACTTGGCAGATGGAGCGCAAGGCCTGGAAGGAGGGGCTGATCGCCCGAATCGCGGCGCGCGTGCACGCCGATCCGGTCCCGCTCCCGGCCGGGCCGAGCACCGACGGCAGGGGTGATCTGGAATATCTCCACGTCTCCGCACGCGGGCGCTTCCACCATGACAAGGAGCGCTATCTCTACGCCCCGATCCCGGGCGGTCCCGGCTGGCACGTCTACACACCGCTCGAGCTGGAGCCGCGACGGATCGTGTGGGTCAACCGCGGGTGGGTGCCCGAGGTCCGCAAGGCGCCCGACACTCGCCCCCAGGGCCAGCTGCCAGGCGAGGTGGAGGTTATGGGCCTCGTCAGGTTGCAGGTGCGCCCTGGGTGGTTCACCCCGCAGAACGACCCGACGCGTAACCTGTGGTACTGGCCCGACATCGCCGCCATGACCGCCTCGGCCTTCCCGGCAGGCCCGCAGACGGGCCCGCAGACAGGCCCAGGAAGCCCGCAGAGCCCTGTCCCGCTTCGCCTGGTCCTGGAGGCCGACGCACAGCCGGAGCCGCCTGGCGGCCTTCCCAGGGGCGGCGTGACGCGGCTGGAGCTGCCCAACCGGCACCTGGAGTATGCCGTGACCTGGTACGGCCTGGCCGGGACCCTGGTGGGCGTCTATTTGGCGTTCGCCATCAGCCGCTTACGGGCCGATCCCCGATAGTCGGCCGACACTTGCGCCAGCAACGCTGCGGGGATGCGGTAATGCGCCTTGTTCCGCCCTGCCTTGGGCCGTAGGGTGCGTCGGTTCATCCCCCCGACGCGAGAGTCCCCATCCCCCGTGCGGTACGTCAGCACCAGAGGCGAGGCGCCCCCCTTGGGCTTCGAGGATGCGCTGCTCGCGGGCCTCGCCCGCGACGGCGGCCTCTATGTGCCTGAGACGTGGCCGCGCCTGCCGCCCGAGGCGATCGCGGCCTTCGCCGGCAGACCCTTCGCCGAGGTGGCCACGGCGGTGCTGGCGGCGTTCGCCGGCGACGCCATCCCGCGCGAGGAGCTGCTGGCGCTCGCCCGCGATGCCTATGCGCGGTTCGACCACCCGGCCGTCACGCCGCTCGTCCAGATCGACCGCAATCTCTGGATTCTTGAGCTGTTCCACGGCCCCACGCTCGCCTTTAAGGACGTCGCCATGCAGCTGGTGGCGCGTCTGATGGACCGGGTGCTCGCCGCCCGCGGCCGGCGCGTCACCGTGGTGGGTGCCACCTCAGGCGATACCGGCGGGGCGGCCATCGAGGCATTCCGCGGCTCCAAGCGCGTCGATGCGATCCTGCTCTTCCCCCACGGGCGCGTCTCCGACGTGCAGCGGCGCATGATGACGACCGCAACCGAGGCCAACGCTCACGCGGTGGCCGTCGAGGGCACCTTCGACGACTGCCAGGCACTGGTGAAGGCCATGTTCAACGACCTGGCCTTCCGGGACCGCGTCGGTCTCGCCGGCGTCAATTCCATCAACTGGGCCCGGGTCGCGGCGCAGATCACCTACTACTTCGTGGCCGCCGCGGCGCTGGGCGCGCCGCACCGCCCCGTCTCTTTTGCAGTCCCCACCGGCAACTTCGGCGACATCTTCGCCGGCTACGCCGCCAGGCGCATGGGTCTGCCCGTCGAGCGGCTCACCATCGCCACCAACGACAACGACATCCTGCGCCGCACCCATGCCTCCGGCGTCTACGAGGTACGCGGCGTCACCGCCACCACCTCGCCGTCCATGGACATCCAGGTTTCCTCCAATTTCGAGCGCTACCTGTTCGAGGCCGGCAACCGCGATGCGGCCTGGGTGCGGGGCCGCATGGGCGGGCTGGCGCAGTCCGGGCGCTTCGAGCTGGGAGGCGAGACCCTCAAGCGGCTGCGCGCCGACTTCGACGCCGCCACCGGCACGATGGACGAGGTGGCCGCCTGCATCCGGCGGGTGAAGGCCGAGAGCGGGTACCTCCTCGACCCGCATACCGCCTGCGGCGTGGTCGCCGTCGAGAAGACGCAGGCGGACCATGCCTCGCCGCACACGCCGCACGTCGTGCTGGCCACCGCCCACCCGGCCAAGTTCCCCGACGCCATCCAGTCCATAGCGGGCGAGCGCCCCGCGCTGCCGCCGCGGCTCAGGCCCCTCATGACCGACCCCGAGAGAATGACCGTGCTGCCCAACGATCTCGCCGCCGTCCAGCGCTTCGTCGCCGAGCGGGCGATAGCTGGCCCGGAGGCCCGCAAAGGAGCCGTCGCATGACCATCGATCAGACCAGGCTCCCCAACGGCCTGCGCGTCGTCTCCTACCGCATGCCGCACCTGGAGACGGTATCGATGGGCGTGTGGGTGGGCGTCGGCGCCCGCCACGAGACCGCCCCCGAGCAGGGCATCTCGCACCTGTTGGAGCACATGGCCTTCAAGGGCACCGAGCGGCGCTCCGCCCGCGACATCGCCGAGGAGATCGAGGCCGTCGGCGGCGAGCTCAATGCCGCCACCAGCCTGGAGACCACGGCGTACTACGCGCGCGTGCTGTCCGGCGACATCGGTATCGCCCTCGACATCCTGGCCGACATTCTGCAGAGCCCGCGCCATTCCGAGGAGGAATTGGAGCGCGAGCGCGAGGTGATCCTGCAGGAGATCGCCGCTACCCGCGACAGCCCCGACGAGATCGCCTACGAGCTGCTGCAGGAGGTCGCCTTCCCCGACCAGGCCATCGGCCGGCCGATCCTCGGTACCGCTGCCAGCGTCAAGGGCTTCGAGCCCTCCGGCCTGCGCCGGTTTCTCAACGCCAACTACAGCGCCAACCGCATGGTGCTCTCCGCCGCCGGCAAGATCGACCACGGCGAGCTGGTCTGCCACGCTGAAGCCCTATTCGGACGCATGAATGGCGGCGAGGGGGGCAGATTCGAGCCGGCGCGCTACGGCGGGGGTACGCGCACGTCCGCCAAGCCGTTTGAGCAGAGCCACCTGCTGCTGGCGTTCGAGGGGCCGTCCTACACGCACGGCGATTACTACACGGCCCAGGTGTTCTCGGCGTTGTTCGGCGGCGGCATGTCGTCCCGCCTGTTCCAGGAGGTCAGAGAGCGGCTCGGGCTTTGCTATTCGATATATTCCAGCTATTGGGCTCTGGCAGATTCCGGCCTGTTCACGATTCACGCGGCCACGGGGCCCGACATGATGGCCAAGCTTGTTGAAGTCGTTTCCGCCGAGCTGAAGCGCGCCGCGTCCGAGCCGCCGACCGAGCCGGAGGTGGCGCGGGCCAAGGCACAAATCAAGGCAGGCATGCTGATGGGTCTGGAAAGCTCCTCGGCGCGTGCGGAGTACATGGCGCGCCAGCTATTGCTGTTCGACAAGCTGATCGACACCAAGGAGGTGATCGCGCGCATCGAGGCCGTCACGCCGGAAGCCGTCCGTACGCTGGCGGCGCAGCTTCTCACCGCGTGCAAGCCTTCGATCACGGTGGTTGGCGCCGGTCGCAAGGGCGCCACGTATGCCGAGATGGCTGAGCGCATGACGCTCGGCGCGGCGGGCGTTTCCAACGGATGACCCCCAACGGATAACCCTGACCCGATGGCGTTCCTGAGACCTTCGCCCGGTATCGATCCGGAAGCCGAGATCCGCGGCGAGCGCGTCACCTTGCGCTTTCCCGCCATGGGCGACTACGCCGCCTGGGCGGAGCTTCGCGCGCTCAGCCGCCAGCACCTGACACCCTGGGAGCCGCAGTGGGCACGCGACGAGCTCACGCGCTCGTCCTTCCGCCGGCGCCTTCGCCAAGCCCAGCGAGAGGTGCGCGACGACCTGGGCTACGCCTACCTGATCTTCGCCGAGGCACCGCTCACGCTGGTGGGCGGGCTCAACGTCAGCAACGTGCGGCGCGGCATCGCCCAGACGGCCTCCGTCGGCTACTGGATCGGTGCCCCCTACACGGGGCGCGGCCTGATGACGGACGCCGTGCGGGCCGTCACGCACTTCGCCTTCGCCTCTGTGAGACTCAACCGGCTGGAGGCGGCCTGCCTGCCGGGCAATGCGGCGTCCGCGCGGGTGCTCGCCAAGGCGGGCTTCCGGCTGGAGGGGCGCGCGAGGCAATACCTCAAGATCGACGGGCGCTGGCAGGATCACGATCTCTACGCCCTGCTCCACGACGATCCGCGACCCGAGCCGGCGAGGGCCTGATGCTCGGACACGGCAGAGGCGCAGCCGGCCGCGGCATCCTGGGTCTTTGCCCGCAGGCACTCCGCTCGACTTCGGCTTTCATTGCGGACGACTTCCAAATTGAGCGAGGCGAGCGCCGCAGGGTCCCCTCCCCCTTTGTGGGGGAAGGACAGGGTGGGGGGGAATCTCAAACGTCGAGGATCATGGTTCCCCCCACCCCTAGCCCCTCCCCACAAGGGGGAGGGGGATCCCTTCGAGGCTTTAGAAAGCGATCGTTGCATGCCCTTCGCGTCGGCGTGAGCAGCTTCCGCCTCGTCTGCGCAATCACGATGCTGATGATGGGCCTCCTCCTTGGCGCCCCCCCGGCCAGGGCAGAGCTCAAGGCCATCGATCTCACCACCGAGGTGGAGCGCATCGACATTTTCGTGCTCGGCGAGTTCCACGCGCCGGGCGACCAGATCACCATCGACACCGTCCCCGACAACGACGGCGTATCGCAGAGCTGGACCGCCACAGCATCCACGCCGGGCACCAAGCCGGGGTGGTTCGCCTTCGCGCTGCGCAACACCACCGACAAGCAGATCGAGCGCTGGCTGGTGGTGGATCGCTATAACCCCGCCGCCTCCGGCCTGTTCATGCCGGACCTCGACGCCCGCCGCATCGAGAAGATCGCCTACTCGCGCGGCTATGCGCCGGAGCGCATCAAGAGCGACCGCGCCGATGTATTCCGCATCAACCTGGAGCCCGGCCGCACCGTTACCTACGTGGCCGAGCTGGCGTCGGACCGCATCACCGGGGTCTATCTCTGGAACCCCATCGAGTACGAGCAGCGAGGACGAGACCGCTACCTTTTCAGCGGTGTCATGCTCGGCATCACCGGCCTGCTCGCCATCTTCCTCACCGCGGTGTTCGCCGCCAACCACAAGGCAATTTTCCCCTCCGCGGCCGTGTTCGCCTGGTGCGTGCTGGGCTACCTGTGCGTCGACCTGGGCTTCTGGCACAAGCTGTTCAGCATCAGGCCGGAGGAGAACGCGCAATACCGCGCCGCGACCGAGGCGGCGATGGCGGCGAGCCTCGTCGTCTTCCTCTACGTGTTCCTGCGGCTCAGCGCCTCCAGCGGCTTCACGCGCTCGCTGCTTGGACTGTGGATGGCCGTGCAATCGCTGCTGGTGGCGGCGGCCTTCATCGACCCGCGGCTCGCCGCCACCTTCGTGCGCCTCTCCAGCATCCTGATCGGCACCACCGGCGCCGCAATCACCCTTTTCCTGGCGCTGCGCGGGCAGGACCGCGCCCTCTCCCTGGTGCCAACCTGGATGCTGCTGCTGGTGTGGCTGTTCGGCGCGGGCGCCACGCTGTCCGGCAGGCTGGCCGGCGATTTCGTCACCCTCGGCCTGATCGCCGGCCTCGTGCTGATCGTGGTGCTGATCGGCTTCACCGTCACGCAGTACGCCTTCCGCTCGATGGAGCCGGCCTACGGCACCCAGCCCGGCGAGCAGCAGCTGCGCTCCCTTGCGGTGGACGGCGCCGGCGCCGCGGTGTGGGAGTGGAACGCACGCCGCGACGACATCAAGGTGAGCCCGATCGTCGAGGCGATGCTGGGCCTCAAGGCCGGCCAGCTGTCGGCCAAGACCGACAGCTTCGTGGCCCATATGCACCCGGCCGACCGCGAGCGCTTCAAGCTGCTGCTGTGGTCCGTGAAGGAGCGCGCCGGCGGCGAGATGCGTATCGAGTTCCGCATGCGCCACGTCGACAACTCCTACCGCTGGTTCGACCTGGAGGCCGCGAGCCTCCCCACCGCCGACCGCCGCAACCTGCGCTGCGTGGGGCTGGTACGGGAGACCACGGACGCCCGGCGCGCCCAGGAGCGGCTCTTGCACAACGCGGTGCACGACAGCCTCACGGGCCTGCCGAATCGCGAGCTGTTTCTCGACCGGCTGGCCATCGCAGCCAAGCGCGCCACCTTGGAGCCCTTGGTGCGCCCGTCGCTGCTGTTCATCGACATCGACCGGTTCAAGGCGGCCAACGCCGCACTGGGGCTGGTGGCAACCGACAGCCTGCTCCTCACCATCGCCCGTCGGCTGGCCCGCAACCTCGGGCCCCAGGACACGCTGGGGCGCGTCGGCCACGACCAGTTCGCGCTTCTGCTGCTCAGCCAGACCGAGGCGCGCGAGCTCGCCATGCTGGCCGAGCAGGTGCGGCGCTCGGTGCGCTCGCCCATCGCCATCGGCGGCCGGGAGGTCGTGCTCACCGCCTCGGTCGGCATCGCCATCTACGACGGCCCCGACGAGGACCCGGCCGAGCTGCTGCGCGAGGCCGAGATCGCCATGTACCGCGCCAAGCGCGCCGGATCGGACCGCGTCGAGATCTTCAACGTCGAGATGCGCTCCGACCCCGACGGGCGCATGGCCATGGAGCAGGAGCTGCGCGCCGCCATCGAGCGCAAGCAGCTCAAGGTCGTCTACAATCCGGTGTTCTACCTCCCCACCGAGTCGCTCGCCGGCTTCGAGGCGGAGCTGCGCTGGGAGCACCCGAGGCTCGGCACGCTCAACCCGGCGCATTTCGTGCCGGTGGCGGAGGAATCCGACCTGATCGCCAAGCTCGGCTCCTACCTGCTGACAAGGGCGGCGGCGAGCGCACAGCGCTGGCAGCGCGAGCTCCTGCGCCCCGATCAGCCGGTATTCGTCAGCATCGCCATCGCCAGCCGCCGGCTGTTCCAGCCGGAGCTCATCAACGAGGTGCGCCACGTGCTCGGCCGCGCGGTCATGCCGAAGGGCTCGTTGCGCCTTGAGATCGCCGAAACCCTGGTGATGGAGAACCCGGAGCGGGCACGCGGGGTGCTGGAGCAGCTCGGCGCGGCCGGCGCCGGCCTGGCCCTCGACGAGTTCGGCACCGGCTACTCCTCGCTCTCCTATCTCAATCAATTGCCCTTCGACACCGTCAAGGTGGATCGCGCCTTCGTGCAGGCGCGCGGGCAGAACGCCGGCGGCGGCGCGATGTTGCGGTCCATCGTGGCGCTCGCCAAGGAGCTGGGGCGCAAGGTCGGCGCCGAGGGCGTGGAGGCCGAGGACGACATCGCCTTCCTGCGCTCGATCGGCTGCGAGTATGCCCAGGGCGTCTACTACGGCGAGCTGATGGCCGACCGGGATGTCAGCCAGCTGCTCAAGGTGGTGCGCCGGGCCGAGCGGCGCCAGCGCAAGACCGCGCGCCTGTTCCGCCAGGGCAGCAAGCCCCGCCTCGAGCCCGCCGAGGCGCCTGTCGCGGCCCTCCCCGCGCCCGCCTCCGCGCCGGCGGCACTGCGCCCCGCGCCGGTACCGCAGCCTCCCCACCCCAACGGAGCGCGGCGCCCACCGGCAACCCCGCCACCGGCGAGGACGCCTCCCGGCCCCGCTCCCCTGCCGCCTCCTGGCGCTCCCGGCGGAGCGACGCTGCAGCAGCCGCTACCTCCACGCGCCGGGCCTGGTGGGCGGCCGACGCTGCTCGGACCTCCGCCGCCGCTCAGCCCGCCGCCGCTGCCCGGCGGCGCGCGCGCGGCAGTGAAGCCGCACGCCGGCAGGCCTCCCCGCCAGGCGACGCCACCTCCGGCTGCCCCACCTCCTCCCATCCCTCCACCGCCCGCTGCGGCGGCCCGCGCGCCCGCCGGCATCGCCACACCGCCACCAGTGACGCCGCCCGCCACGACGGCCCACCGCCAGCCCGCGGCGCCGCCTACGCAGCGTCCGGGAGCCACGCCGGTCCCCCCCGCGCCGCCGCCGGGCGCCGCGCGTCCGCCTGTCAGTCCCGTGCCTCCCCCGCCGCCCCGCCGCCCCGCGCGACCGGCGCCAGACCTCTCCAAGCTCCCGGCAGCCATCCGCGAGAGCCTGGCCAAGCTGGCCGGCGACGCGGCGCCCGAGGACAACGCCACGCCCGCCGCACCGACAGCAACGCCGGCGTCGAACACGCCGGGGGATCGTTGAGCGCAGGGGATCGTTCGGGATCGTTGAGAACATGGCAGGCCCGGACGGCCTGATACCGACCTACGCGTGCCCGGCCTCGGCCACCAGGTGCGACGGGTCGATGCCGATCTTGGCCAGCGCCCGCTCGTACTTGCGGTCGAGGTCGCGATCGAACAGCAGCTCCGGGTCGCACGGGCAGTTCAGCCAGCCGTTGGCCGCGATCTCGTCCTCCAGCTGCCCCTCCCGCCAGCCGGCATAGCCCAGCGCCAGCATGGCCCGGCTGGGTCCGGTGCCGCTGGCGATCGCCTTGAGGATGTCCACCGTTGCGGTGAGCGACACCTCGGCGTCGATCGGCAGGGTCGAATCGGCCGCGAAATAGTCCGCGCTGTGCAGCACGAAGCCGCGCCCCGTATCCACGGGCCCGCCGACATGCACATCCACCTCGATCTGGCTGCGCAGGCGGCCCTTGGGGCCCGCGTCGCCGGCGATGCTGAGCTGCCCCAGCAGCTCGGCGAAGCTGATGTGCGGCGCGCGCTGGTTGACGATGAGCCCCATGGCCCCGTCCGCCGAGTGGGCGCACATGTAGATGACCGAGCGCGCGAAACGCTTGTCGCTCATGCCGGGCATGGCGATCAGAAGCTGCCCGTCGAGGTAGCCGCTCTTGCGGCTCTTGCCTGGCGCCGTCATGCCTCCGAGACTACCGCCGCCGGCCAGGACCTGGAAGGGGTGGATGCCAGAAATCGTGACGCGGTCATCGCGCAGTGTTGAGTTGGCCGCTGCGGGGGAGGCCGTATGCTCCCGGCAGCCCGCGAGGAGAAACCTCAGGATAAGCCCGGAGACTTCATGAGCATGCTCCGCCTGGCTCTCGCCGTTGCCGCCGGCCTTGGCCTTGCCTCCGCCGTGCCCGCCGGCGCCGAGCCCGCAAAGGCCGCACCTGCGGGAGATGCAGATGCAGCCTCACCCTGGACCGAGCTGCACGCGTCGCGGGCACGGCTGGTGGCGAGCCGGGCCGCCGCGCCCGGCGGCGCCCGCCTCGCCGGCATCGAGATCGCCATGGCGGATGGGTGGAAGACGTACTGGCGCATGCCGGGCGACGCCGGCGTTCCCCCCACGTTCGACTGGTCCGGCTCCACCAATGCCGCGCAAATCAAGGTGCTCTACCCGGCGCCGACGCGCATCGCCGAGGCCGGCGGCGAGGTCGTCGGCTACAAGGGCACCATCCTCTTCCCGGTCGAGGTGACGCCGCAGGACGCGGCCAAGCCGGTTGCCCTCAAGCTGTCCATGGAGCTCGGCATCTGCCGCGAGATCTGCGTGCCCGTCACCAGCACGTTCGAGCTGACCCTGCCGCCCTCCGGCAAGGCTGCCCAGCCCGACGCCATCGCCGCAGGCCTCGACCGGGTGCCGCGTCCGCAGGCAAAGCGCCGCCCGACGGACCCGGACCTGCGCAAGGCGGCGGTCAGCGACAGCGAGGCGGGCGCCCGGCTCACCGTCGAGGCGGCCTTCGGCAGCGCCAGGAGCGGCGATGTCTTTGTCGAGGCCCCCGAAGGCCTCTACGTGCCGATGCTGCGCAGGCAAGCGCAGGGCGCCGACGGCGTGGCGCGTTTCGAGGTCGGCCTGTCGGCGGATTTGGCGCGCGATCTCAAGGGCAAGACGCTCACCTTCACGCTGGTGGGCGAGACGGGCGCCTCGGAAGCCCAGTGGAAAGTACCCTAGCCGGACCGCTTCCCATCTGTCGGCCCGCTTGGCTTGCGCAAGGCGAGCCCTTAAGGTCCGGCTTGAGCTTCACGCACGCCATTCGGAGGACGCGCCATGCCCATCAACGTCGGGGATCGCCTGCCGGACACCACCTTCATGACCATGTCGGCCGAAGGTCCCAAGCCCATGAAGACCGCGGACGTATTCGGCGGCAAGAAGGTGGCGCTGTTCGCCGTGCCGGGCGCCTACACGCCCACTTGCCACGGGCAGCACATGCCGGGCTTCGTGGCCAGGTACGACGACTTCAAGTCCAAGGGCTTCGACACCGTCGCCTGCACCTCGGTGAACGATATTTTCGTGCTCACCAACTGGGCCAAGGACTCCAAGGCCGACGGCAAGATCCTGATGCTGGCCGACGGCAGCGCCGACTTCGCCAAGAAGATCGGCCTCGACATCGACCTTGGCGGCCGCGGCCTGGGCGTGCGCTCCAAGCGCTACTCGATGATCGTGGAGGACGGCGTGGTGAAGGCCCTCAACGTCGAGGACGCGCCGCCGAGCCACGACAAGTCCAGCGCAGCGGCTCTGTGCGCTATGGCGTAGCGCCAGTCGGAGCCGATGATCGGCTGAAACGAAACGAGCGGATTCCCCTCCCCCTTGTGGGGGAGGGGCTAGGGGTGGGGGGAACCCCGATATTCGAGGTCCGTGATTCCCCCCACCCTGTCCCTCCCCCACAAGGGGGGAGGGAACGCTGCGGCGCGCTCCGTTTCATCATCGAGGGTCGGCGCAGCCGGTGATCGGCTGACACCTCGCGAAAAAGGTTAACCGCACTTATATTGGCCCCTGCCGGCGCGCTCATCCGCACTCCTCGCCGGCCGGGAGATCAGCCAGATGCAGTTGTGGCGCAGGGACCGCGAGAACGACGAGGAGCTGCTCGACGCCTATTCGCAGGCGGTCGTGAACGTTGTTGAGAATGTCTCGCCCTCGGTGGTGCACGTGCGCGTGCGCGGCACCCGCATGGGGCAACTGGGCTCCGGCTCGGGCACCATCATCTCCCCCGACGGCCTCGTCCTCACCAACAACCACGTGGTCGACGGCGTCACCGCCATCGAGCTCGCCCTCAACGACGGCCGGCACTTCCCGGCCCGCATCCTGGGGCGCGATCCCGACACCGACATCGCCGTCCTGAGGGCTGAGACCGCCGACCGCCTGCCGGCCGCCACGATCGGCAACTCCAAGAAGGTGCGCCAGGGCCAGGTGGCGGTGGCGATCGGCAACCCGCTCGGCTTCGAGTCCACCGTGACGGCCGGCATCGTCAGCGCCGTCGGCCGCTCGCTGCGCGCCCAGAACGGCCGCCTGATTGTCGACGTGATCCAGACCGACGCCGCCCTCAACCCCGGCAACTCCGGTGGCCCGCTCGTCAACTCGCGCGCCGAGGTGATCGGGGTCAACACCGCCGTCATCGTCGGCGCCCAGGGCATCTGCTTCTCGGTGGCCTCCAACACCGCCCAGCACGTGCTCACCCAGATCCTCAAGCACGGCCGCGTGCCGCGGGCGACGCTCGGCATCGCCGGCGAGCAGGTGCACCTGCCGCAGCGGATCAAGGCGATGACCGGTCTCGCGCAGCAGGCGGCGGTGCGCGTGGTCGAGGTGCAGCCGGCCAGCCCCGCCTACACCGGCGGCATCCGGCCGGGCGACGTGATCGTGGGCGTGGACCAGGAGGTGGTGACCGGCGTCGACGACATCGCCCGCGTGCTCGACGGCACCCGCATCGACAAGCGCGTCTCCATCCACCTCATCCGCGACGGCCGCGCCCGCACGCTCGAGGTGGTGCCCACGGAGCGGTTGCAGGAGCGATAGCCGGGCCTCGCCGCGCACGCTCCCTCTGCGGGCCTTCGGCCGGCGGCCTTTGGCGAGCTTGCGCTGGAGCCTCCTAGGCCCGCTTCGACCGCTTTCGCGCCGACACCGTCTCGGCGCCACCGCCTGCCGCGGCGCCACGCCTCGGCCGCTGCACCGCCCTCACCTTTCCGGTGCGTCCGCCGCCGCAGAAGAACCGGTCGCCGCCGTCCGCCTCCAGCCCCGACACGCCCACGCCGGCCGGCATCTCCAGACTCTCCAGCACCTCGCCCGTACGCGGGTCGAGCCGCCGCAGCTCGTTCTCGTCGCCGTCCAGGGTGGCGTGCCACAACTCGCCGTCCACCCAGGTGACGCCGGTGACGAACCGGTTGGACTCGATAGTGCGCAGGACCGCCCCCGTGCGAGGATCGACCTGATGGATCCTGCGCTGGCGGTACTGCCCCACCCACAGCGTCCCCTCGGCCCAGGCAAGCCCCGAATCGCCGCCGCCGCCGGGCGCCGGGATGGTGGCGAGCACGCGGCCGCTCTCCGGGTCGATCGTCTGGATGCGATCCTCGGCGATCTGATAGAGGTGCCGGCCGTCGAAGGCGGTTCCCGCATGCGCCGCGACGGAAATCGAGCGCTTGATCTTGCCCGTAGCCGGATCGAGGGCATTCAGCCTGTCGCCGGACGCAAACCACACGTGCCGGCCGTCGAAGGTGAGCCCATGCACCTGCTCGGCCCCCGGAAACGGCCCATACTCGCGAAGGATCTCGGCGGCCGATCGTTTCATGCTTCATCCTTGTGAGGGTTCCCCGGCAGTCGGGCGTCGGCAATCGAAGTGGGAGAGCGAGCCACTGCCGACGCCCGACTGCCGAAGCCCGACTGCCGCATCTCGGACACAACGGCCGCGACCCTAGCCCCCCGGCAGCGACGCCGGGAGTAACAACGTCGTCGTGATTCCGGGCACCGGCGCGGTGAGCCAACGGCGCGCCCGTCCGCGCCCCAGCGCCTGCGCCTTGCCGGCTGCCGCTAGAGCATCGAGCGCGCGCTGCACGGTGCGCTGGCTGGCACCCAGGGCCAGCGCCAGCGCGGAGCTGGACCATGCCTCGCCGTCGGCCAGGAAGGCGAGCACCGCCGCATGCGCCCCCTCCACGGGCGGCGCCAGCACCACCACCTCGCGGGCACCAGGCGGTGCCAGCGCGAACCCCCGCCGCGTGGCGCTCACGCCAGCCAGCGTCCGCAGCGCCGCGCGCAGCCGCCCGATCTCCACACGCAGCCTGGCGCGATGCGATTCGTCCGCCTCCTTGCCCCGGAATGCCCGTGCCACCAGCTCGGCCCTCGACACATCCTCCGGCCACGCCTCGCCGAGGGCGCGAGCGAGGGCGAACACCACCGGCCGGCGGTCGAGCGGGACCACCGTGCCACCCGTCCGCACAACGCGCCGGCACGCATCCACGACCAGCGCCCCCGACTTCAGCAGCGCCTCGACCTCCTCCAGCAGCAGAAGGCGATCTTGCCCGCGCCCGATCAGACGCGCCGCGGGCGTGGCGAGGGCGGCCTCTGCGCTCTCGACCTCCGCCTCCAGCGCCGGAATGCCGGCCCGGCGCGCGGCGCGCTCCGCCCGGGCCAGCGCGGCACGCGCCGCCTTCGTCCGCAGCCGCCGCATGGCGATGCCCGCGACGGCCAGCTCGTAGGCCGCCCTTGCCGCCGGCGGGAAGGGCGCCGGATCGAGCCGGGCGAGCTTGCGCTCGGCCTCGTCGAGCCGCCCGATCAGCAGCAGTCGCCGCACCTCCAGCAGTCCCGCATGCGCCGCGTTCAGCGCATCGCCGTGGGCTTCGAGCGTCGCCCGCGCCACCTCCAGCGCCTTCGCCGACCAGCCAAGCTCCCGCGAGACGAGCGCAATCTCCGCCTCTGCCACGACGCACCGCGCGCGGGCCACGGCTTCTCTCGACCCGAAGCCGCGCGCTGCCCTCCGCAGCAGGACCTTGGCACGAGCCAGCTCGCCCAGCTGCGCCATGGCGATGCCACGCAGGGCCAGCGCCGGCGCATCGTCGCGCAGGGCGATCCGGTTCAGGGCCGCGAGGGGATCACCCGCGGCCAGCGACCGCGCTGCCGCCGTGATCAGCGAGTCCATTGAAATCGCGCCACACTTGTCACTCCCGCCGCGCCGATCCCCGGCCCTAAGTCTACCGCGTCGCCCGCCGTCCCGTACCGGGAAACGGCGCCCAAAGAAAGGACACCACCGCGATGACGACGCGCACGACCGGCACGCGCGAGGAGTGGCTTGCAGCGCGGCTCAAGCTGCTCGAGGCCGAAAAGGCGCTGACGCGGCGCGGCGACGAGCTGGCGCGGCAGCGCCAGGAGCTGCCCTGGGTGCGCCTCGCCAAGGAGTACCGGTTCCACACCGGCGCCGGCGATGCCTCGCTGGCCGACCTCTTCCGCGGCCGCTCGCAGCTCCTCGTCTACCACTTCATGTTCGGCCCGGACTATGCCGCCGGCTGCCCGTCGTGCTCGGCGATCGCCGACGGCTTCAACGGCATCGCCGTCCACCTGGCGAACCACGACGTCATGCTCTGGGCGGTGTCGCGGGCGCCGCTCGCCAAACTGCAGGCCTACAAGGACCGGATGGGGTGGACGTTCCCCTGGGCCTCCTCCGACGGCGGCGACTTCAACCGCGACTTCAATGTGTGGTTCACCGAGGAGCAGCGCCGCAAGGGGCAGGTGCAGTACAACTACACCCGCGGCCGCGGCCAAGCGATGGACGCGAAATCGCCCCCCGAGCCCGTCGCACGGAACGCAGCCATGTGCGGCACCGACGTGCCTACGTACGTGCAGGAGCTTCCCGGCATGAGCGCGTTCGTTCTCCAGGATGGCGCTGTCTACCACACCTATTCCACCTATGCGCGCGGTCTGGACGGCCTGTGGGGCATGTACCAGTGGCTCGACCGCGCTCCCCTGGGACGCAACGAGCCGCGCCCCTGGAAGCGCCGCCACGACGAGTACGAGCAGGGCTGAACATAGCCGCCGGTCCCCGCACACCCGTCACCTCACAGGCAGGAGTCCACCCCTATGCAGAATAAGGCCGACTGGCTGTCCCTGGCCGCCGCGCCGACCTTCGCTCTCATGGCGCTGGCAACGGGCGTCCTCGGGGACGCTTCAGGCATCATGTGCCTCGCTCCCAACGCATCGCCGCTCACCGGCATGCTGCCGATGTACCTGCTGATGAGCGTCTTTCATGCGGCGCCCTGGTTGAAGCTGATCGCCCGCCGCCCGCACGCCTGCTGAAGGCGCCGCGCGACCGATCCCGCCCGCCCGGAGCGGTCGCGGATATCGGGGGAATCCCGGATATCGTCCCGGTGCCGAACCGTGCACTCTCCCACTCCTGTCGTTTGGCACGAGCAAGCCGATGCATTCGACCAGCACTTTTGCGACTCCGCCGGCCACTCCTCTTCTGACCGACTTCACCCGCGATGTGGCCGGAACGCGTACGCCGGCCGCCGTCCTCGACGCGCTGCACGCTTTCGCCGCGAAGATCGCTCCCGTGAGCGTGCTTGGCGCCGCCCGCATGCCGCTGCAGGCGTCGGACTGGCGCTCCACCCGCCTCGGACGGGATGCATTCGTGCATGCGTCAGTCCCGGAGGGCTGGTGGATGGAGTACGCGGCGATGGCCAAGAAGGAGCACGACCCCGGCGTGATGATGGCCCGGTCGAGCCTGATGGCCTGCACATGGACCGAGACCATGCAGATGCTGGAGCCCATCGGTATCGATCGGTGGCCCTACGAGCTGGCGCACAAGTACGGCATGCGCGACGCCCTGACCTGCTCCGTCGGCCGCCGCTGGATCGTCGCGTTCTGGTCGCGCCAGGTCCTGACCGGAGCGGTCCTGACGCAGCCCTACCGCATCATCCTGTTCGCCGCCGCCAGCTTCGCCGCGCTGCGCCTGGAGCAGCTGATCGACCATGACCCGTATTGGATGGGCAAGCGCGCGCGTGTGACGCCGCGCGAGCTGGCTGTCCTGCGTCTCACTGCCATGGGCCGGCCGACCGAGCAGGTCGCCAAAGTGCTGGGCCTCGGCGAGGAGACCGTCCGCAGCCACCTGAAAAAGGTGCAGAGCAAGCTCGGCGTCCGCAACCGCCCCCACGCGGTCGCCGAGGCGATCAGGCAGCACCTGATCCCGTAAACTCACCACCCGTCATCCCGGAAACCGAGCCCCGCAGGGGCGAGGCTGTCCGGGACCTCCCGAGGCGAGTCGGAACCTCACAAGGTCCCGGTTCGGAGCGCTGCTCGCGTACCGCTCGCATCGCTCCGACCGGGATGACGGGTGCTCCTACGACGCCGTCTTCATCACGAACGGGTTGCCGCCGCCGGGGCCGTTGTTGATCCACACGCTCTTGGCCTGCAGGTAGCCCTCGATGGCGTCGGCGCCGTTCTCGCGCCCGAGCCCCGAGGCCTTGTAGCCGCCGAACGGCATCAGGAAGCTCACGGCACGGTAGGTGTTGACCCACACCGTCCCCGCCCGGATGCGCCGTGCCACGCCGTGCGCACGCTTCACCGACTGGGTCCAGACGCCGGCGCCGAGGCCGTAGGCGATGTCATTGGCGATGGCCACCGCCTCGTCCTCGTCCTTGAACTTGATCACCGACAGCACCGGCCCGAACACCTCCTCCTGGGCGATGCGCATCCGGTTGTGGACGCCGGTGAAGACGGTGGGCTTCACGAAATACTTGCCGCCACCCTCCTCCCTGGGCGCCGGGCCGCCGCCCAGCACGCACTGGGCGCCCTCGCCCTTGGCGATGTCGATGTAGGAGAGGATCTTCTGGTATTGCGGCGGCGTCGTCACCGGCCCCACCTGGGTCTCCGGCAGGCCGGGGTCGCCCAGCTTCGCCGTCCTGGCCATGGCCACCAGCTTCGCCACGAACTCATCGTGGATGGTCTCCTGCAGCAGCAGCCTGGAGCCGGCGATGCAGGTCTGGCCGGTGGCGGCGAAGATGCCGGAGATCGCCCCGCTCACGGCATCGTCCAGGATGCAGTCGTCGAAGACGATGTTGGGCGACTTGCCGCCCAGCTCCAGCGATACCTTCTTGAAGCTCCTGGCAGCCAGCTCGTTGACGCGCGCGCCTGTCACCGACCCGCCCGTGAAGGCCACCTTGGCCACCTTGGGGTGCGTCACCAGCGGCTCGCCGACAACCCCGCCGTAGCCTGTCACGACGTTGACCACGCCGGGCGGCAGGCCTGATTCCTCGATCACCAGCTTCATGAACTCGAGCAGTGAGGCCGAGGTGAACTCGGACGGCTTGATCACCACGGTGCAGCCGGCCGCCAGCGCCGGGGCGAGCTTCCAGCCCACCAGCATCAGCGGCGAGTTCCACGGCGTGATGAACGCACACACGCCCACGGGCTCCTTGAGGATGTAGTTGAAGTGGTCGGGACGATCGACCGGCACCACCGCACCCTGAATCTTATCGGCCAGCCCGCCGTAGTAGTAGAACCACTCCGGCAGGTACTTGAGCTGCGCCGCCATCTCCGAGATCAGCTTGCCGTTGTCGCGCACCTCCACATTGGCGAGGTGCTCGCCATGCTTCTCGATCAGCCCGGCGATCTTGCGCATGATCTTGCCGCGTGCCGTCTGCGTCATGGCCGGCCAGGGTCCGGTCTCGAAGGCGCGGTAGGCGGCTTCGACCGCCCGATCCACATCCGACGCGTCGCATTCGGGGATCAGCGCCCACGGCTCGCCGGTATAGGGATCGTAGCTCTCGAACCGCTTGCCCGAGGCCGCGCTGCACCAGGTGCCGTCGATGTAGGTCTGGTACTCCTGCAGCTTGGTCGGACGGTCCAGCATGGGTGCATCTCCCGCTCTTGGGTCGCGTTGGGTCGTCGTGGCTGGAATCGAGGCTAGTGCCGCGGCGGAGCGGCTTCAAGCGAGGAGAGCCGCCCGCGCTCTGGTCTCAGTCATGCCGCCTGCCCACATCTCGACACATGGACCATAAACATGGGTCATGCCCCCTGCCGGGGCAGACCCTGCGGGCTTGGGGCCAGACCCCTCGCATCTTGCCTCTCGTCTTTCATGGATGTCGGAGGCGAGGGGTCTGACCCCAACACTGGAGCCAGCCGCATGCGCATCCTCTACGCCTGGATCGTGGCACTCGCCGCAAGCCTCGGCGCAACGGCCCACGCCCAGCTCCCGTTCCCCTTCGAGCCGCAGCCGGACTTCAGCCGTCCGCAGCAATGCACCAGGGACTACATCCGCTCGGTCGAGAGCCTGGTGACAGCCCTGGAGAAGCTGCGCACAGCCGGTCCCGAGGCGATCGGCCGGATGTGCACCCTGGTCGAGATGGGCCGCGCGTGGCTCGGCGGCGAATTGCCCGACGACGTCCGCCGGGAGCTGCGTGGCCTGCTGGGCGTCGATGTGGACTTGAAGCGCCTGGCCGAGCAGTGCCGCGCCGGCCAGGACGGCATCGCGCAAGAGCTCGTCATCAAGCTCCGGCAGCTGCGGGCCGAGATGGCGCGCTGCGACGACACCATCTGAGCACCAGGCCTTTCCCAACCGATCGGGCGCTTTCCGGCGGCGGCATCAGCTGCGATCGACGTTCACGATAGCCTGGGCGAAGGCCTGCGGCGCTTCTTGCGGCAGGTTGTGGCCGATGCCGCCGCCGATCAGCCGATGCTCATACCTGCCTGCGAACTTCTTCGCATAGTCGGCGGGGTCCGGATGGGGTGCCCCGTTGGCATCTCCCTCGAGGGTGATCGTTGGGACGCTGATCACCGGGAACTCGGCGAGCCGCCGTTCCAGATCGTCGTACTTGCGCTCCCCGTCGGCCAGGCCGATCCGCCAACGGTAGTTGTGAATCGCGATATCGATGTGATCCGGGTTCTGCAATGCCGCCGCGCTGCGATTGAACGTGGCGTCGTCGAATTTCCATTCCGGAGACGCGAGCTCCCAGATGAGCCTGGCGAGCTCGTTGCGGTATCGCGTGTAGCCGGCGCGGCCGCGCTCCGTGGCGAAATAGAACTGATACCACCAGGCAAGCTCGGCCCGCGGCGGCAGCGGCATCCTGTTGGCCTCGGGGCTGCCGATCAGGTAGCCGCTGACGGAGACCATGCCCCTGCAGCGCTCCGGCCAGAGCACTGCCAGGATGTTGGCGGTCCGCGCGCCCCAATCGCAGCCGCCCACCACCGCCTTCTCGATCCCGAGCGCATCCAGCAGGGCGACGGCATCGACGGCGATCACCGACTGCTGGCCATTCCGCGGCGTCTCTCCTGCCAGGAAGCGGGTCGTGCCATATCCGCGCAGATAGGGCACGATAACTCGATATCCCGCATCAGCCAGCAGTGGCGCCACGTCGACATAAGTGTGGATGTCGTAGGGCCAGCCATGCAGGAGCAGCGCCACAGGCCCGTCGCCGGGGCCGGCCTCGGCGTAGCCGATGTTGAGCACGCCGGCATCGATCCGCTTCAGCGAGGCGAACGAGCTGTGCGTTCCCGGCTTGATTGCCGGCACCCTTGCACCCTTTGGTGTGCGCGACTGCGCTCCGGCGAGACCAATCCTGCCGAGCTGGGTCCCGGCAAGGCTAAGGACGGCAGCGCCAAGGAGGCGGCGTCGATCTCGATTGATCGCCTCGGATCTGTTCCGCGTGTCCATGCTGAGCTGCGTCGGGGTCGGCGGGGCTGCGCGCACCGTCCGGACTGGAGGCTTGGCAAGCCGCATCCTCTGCCGCGCAAAGGTTTAGGCTATCGGGACAAACCCGCGAAAGCGCAAGAACAACACGCGGATGGCGATGAGATCGGAGCGCCGCCACATATTGGCGAGCAGGCTCGCGTCACGCAGGCCGCTCGAGTTTCTCCATCCGGCGCAATGCCCGACCGGTCACGTCTATATCAACTCTCGGTTGTCTTATACCTCGACTGCACCGGGTAATCGCGCCTACTCTGGTCCAGCCGGCCGCCAGCACCGGCGGCACCGGCGTTGGCATTTTTGATCTGGAGGCGTTGATGGCGAGTTGGCTGGCAAGGATTGCGTTCGCGCTGGTTCTCACTGTGGGACCCTTCATGGGCCGCTCCAGCGCCCGCGCCGACGAGGGCCAGGTCGATCTGCTCCTGGTTCTCGCCGCCGATGTCTCCCGCAGCGTCGATGAGAAGGAATTCAGGCTGCAGCGCGAGGGCTTCGCCACGGCCATGACCGAGCCGCGGGTGGTGCGCGCGATGACCGGCGGCCCCGCCGGCCGCATCGCCGTGATCTTCGTGGAGTGGGCGAGCGAGTTCGAGCAGCGGGTGGTGGTGGACTGGGCGCTTATCGCCAGCGAGCGCGACGCCCAGGACGTATCGCGGCGCATCCTGGCAGCGCCACGCTCCTTCTGGGGCCGCACGTCCATCAGCTCGGCCATCGAATACAGCATGGCCCTGCTTGCCCGCAGCCCATTCCAGTCGGACCGCCAGGTGATCGACGTCTCGGGCGACGGCACCAACAACAGCGGCGCCGACGTGTCGGCGGTGCGCGACGCCACCATCGCCAAGGGCGTGACCATCAACGGCCTCGTCATCCTGAGCGACGAGCCGATGCCCACCAACCCCACCCACACCCATCCGCCCGGCGGCCTCAAGGCCTACTACGAGAACAACGTCATGGGCGGCCCCGGCGCCTTCGTCATGGAGGCCGAGAGCTTCGAGACCTTCGGGCAGTTGATCATCAGCAAGCTCATCAAGGAGATCGCCGCCCTGCCCGACGGGCTGCACTGGTACGATTGAGCCTGCGACGCCCGCACCCTGCCGGTCCCGAACGCCCGGGGTCCGGCGGGGCGGGCGCATGATTTCCCGGAAGAACTTTCCAAGCGGCGGCACCGCCGCGGGTGCGCGTTGCGCGGCCGCGCAGAAGTCAGCAACGTGTCCCAGCCATACCCATGGATGAGGCATGGCTTTTCTTTTTCATGCCCGCCATTGTCATTTGGTAGGAAATCTTTCTATTTACCTTGGCACAGGCTGCTCAAGGCGGGGCCCGTGGCGCCGTGCCTGCCAGCGGGTACGCGCGGCGGTTGCAGCGCCCCATGCAGCCTCCAGGAACCAACGGTCCCAGAATGCGATATTTCCCCGTGTTCGCCGATCTGGACGGCGCCGACGTGCTGGTTGCCGGCGGCGGCGAGCAGGCGGCGCAGAAGGTGCGGCTCCTCGCCAGGACCGGGGCACGCATCGCCGTGGTGGCCGAGGCCCTCTGCGACGAGCTTGCCGCCCAGGGCGAGCGGGGCGCCATCGACCTGCTGCGCCGCGCCTTCCGGGCCAACGACGTTCGGGGCCGGCGGCTCGTCTACGTGGCGACCGGTGACCGGGCGCTCGATGCGGCCGTCTCCAGGGCGGCGCAGGCCCGCGGCGTGCCCGTCAACGTGGTCGATGCGCCTGAGCTTTCCACCTTCATCACCCCAGCCATCGTCGATCGTTCGCCGCTGACCGTGGCGATCGGTACCGAGGGTGCCGCCCCGGTTCTGGCGCGCGAGATCCGCGCCCGCATCGAGGCGCTCCTGCCGGCCAATCTCGGCGCCCTGGCGGCCCGCGCGCAGGCGCTGCGGGAGCGCGTCGCGGCTGCCGTGACAGACCCGCGCGCACGCCGGCGGCTCTGGGAGAGACTGCTGCAGGCGCCCTTCCGCGGCGCCGTGCTGGCCGGCACCCAGGATGAGGTGGACCGCATCCTTGCCGACGAGCTGGGGGGCGGACAGAGGCAACACGCCGGTCGCGTGGCCCTGATCGGCTGCGGCCCAGGCGATCCCGATCTTCTCACCCTCAAGGCCCTGCAGCGCATGCAGGAGGCCGACGTGCTGGTCATCGACCGCCTGGTCGATCCCCGCATCCTGGAGTACGCCCGCCGCGACGCCGAGCGCATCTTTGTCGGCAAGAACCCGCACGGGGCCTCCACGCCCCAGGCCGAGATCAACCGCACCCTGGTGCGCGAGGCCAAGGCCGGCAAGGTCGTGGCGCGCCTCAAGGGCGGCGATCCGCTCATCTTCGGTCGCGCCGCCGAGGAGATGGCGGCGCTGCAGCAGGCCGGCATTCCCGTCGAGGTGGTCCCCGGCGTGACGGCGGCCCACGCCTGTGCCGCCCGCATCGGCCTGCCCGTGACGCTCCGCGAGCGGGTGCGCCAGTTCTCCGTCGCCACCGGCGCCACCTCCGACGGCCTGCCGGACCTCGCTTGGGAGGCGCTGGCCGCGCCGGGCGCCGCGTGCGCCATCTATATGGGCGTCGGCAACGCGCCGGTCATCCGCCGCCACCTGCTTGCCGCCGGTGCCGACCCTGGCACCCCTGTCGTCCTGGTCGAGAACGGCACCCGCGCGGACGAGCGCGCCGCCGCCACCACCCTCGGCGACCTCGCCGACTGCGTCACCCACCTGGGCTTCGTCGGCCCCGCCGTGATCTTCGTCGGCCTCGACTGGAGCGATGCTTGCCTCGAACGCCCGCAGTCCGTCGCCGTCTATCGGCGCACGGCAGCGCCGGAGCGCCGCATGGGGACGCCGCCGTCCCTGGAACTGGAGACCCTGCAGTGAGCAAGCGCGCACCCGACGTAGCCGTTCTGACCGCCAACCGGCTGCACGACGGCATCGTCGTGTTTCTCTCCGCCGACGGCCGCTGGGTCGAGAGCATCGAGGCCGCCGCTGTGGCCCGCTCGCCCGACGAAGCCCGTGCGCTGCAGGAGCAGGGCGCCCGCGATGCGGCGGCGAACTTGGTGGTGGAACCGTACCTGGCCGAGGTGGCCGAGGCCGCCGGCCGCCGGGTGCCGTCGCGCATGCGCGAGCGGGTGCGGGTGGATGGTCCGAGCATCCTGGACGATGTGCCGGGGTATGTGCGTGCCGCTGCGGCCGGGGTCAGACCCCTCGCATCGAACATCCGAGCTCCTCACAACCCTGGAGGCGAGGGGTCTGACCCCGTCTCCGTCGAGGCCGCTTGAGCCATGTATCGCTACGACGAGTTCGACGCCCAGTTCGTGCGCCAGCGGGTGGCCCAGTTCCGCGACCAAGTGGCGCGCCGCGTCTCCGGCGAGCTCAACGAGGACGAGTTCAAACCGCTACGCCTGCGCAACGGCGTATACCTGCAGCTCCACGCCTACATGCTGCGCATCGCCGTCCCTTACGGCACGCTCTCCTCGCGGCAGATGCGCAAGCTCGCCCACATCGCGCGCACGTACGACCGCGGCTACGGCCACTTCACCACGCGCCAGAACCTGCAGTTCAACTGGCCGAGGCTGTCCGACGTCCCCGATATCCTGGACGAGCTGGCGGACGTGGAGATGCACGCCATCCAGACCTCGGGCAACTGCATCCGCAACGTCACCGCCGACCATTTCGCCGGCGCCACCGCCGACGAGGTGGCCGACCCGCGCCCCTATGCGGAGATCATCCGCCAGTGGTCGTCGCTGCATCCCGAGTTCAGCTTCCTGCCGCGCAAGTTCAAGGTGGCGGTGATCGCCTCCGAGCACGACCGCGCGGCCATGAAGCTGCACGACATCGGCCTCCACCTCAAGCGCCTCGCCGACGGCGGCCTCGGCTTCGCCGTGTGGGTGGGCGGCGGCATGGGACGGACGCCCATCATCGCCAAGCTGATCCGCGACGACCTGCCGGAGGAGGATCTGCTGAGCTACCTTGAGGCGATCCTGCGGGTCTACAATCTGCACGGCCGGCGCGACAACATCTACAAGGCGCGCATCAAGATCCTGGTGGACGCCCTGGGTCTGGAGGCCTTTGCCGCCGAGGTCGAGGAGGATTGGCAGCGCATCCGCGACGGCGCCCTGAAGCTCCCCGACGAGGAGATCCGCCGCATCCAGGCCTACTTCGCCCCGCCGGCCTTCGATGAGCGCCCCGCAGCCGCGGCCGCCATCCGCGTGCCCGAGCGGGCGTTCGACCGCTGGGTCGTACGCAACACCCACGGCCACAGGCAACCGGGCTACGCCATCGTCACCATCTCGCTGAAGCCCATCGGCGGCATTCCCGGCGACGCATCGGCCGACCAGATGGACGCGATAGCGGACCTGGCGGAGCGCTACTCCTTCGACGAGGTGCGCGTCACGCACGAGCAGAACCTGGTACTGCCGCACGTCCGGCTCGGCGACCTGCCGGAGGTGTATCGGGCGCTCAAGGCCATCGGCCTCGCCGAGGCCAATGCGGGGCTGGCGACGGACATCATCGCCTGCCCCGGCCTCGACTATTGCGCGCTGGCCAACGCCCGCTCGATTCCCATCGCTCAGCGCATCTCCGAGCGGCTGGCCGCCCGCCAGGACCAGATCGGCGACCTCAAGATCAAGATCTCGGGTTGCATCAACGCCTGCGGGCACCACCACGTCGGCCACATCGGCATCCTGGGCGTGGAGAAGCGCGGCGAGGAGCACTACCAGCTGCTGCTGGGCGGCTCGGGCGCGGAGGACGCCGCGATCGGCGAGATCTCCGGCCCCGGCTTCGGCCCGGACGGCATCGTCGATGCGGTGGAGAAGGTGGTGCAGCGCTACCTGGAGCTGCGCACCGGCCCCGAGGAACCCTTCCTCGCGGCCTACACCCGCCTGGGCGACGCCCCCTTCAAGGAAGCCCTCTATGCCGCTTGATGATCGGGAGAGGGCCACAGGATCCCCTCCCCTCTTGTGGGGGAGGGACAGGGTGGGGGGGAACCCCGAACTTCACGAATCGGGAGTCCCCCCACCCCCAGCCCCTCCCCACAAGGGGGAGGGGAATTCCGGCGCATTCGCGGTCAGCGGCGAGCCCGATCCCGGCGGGCCGATCTGGCGCGGCGCTGCGTTCCACACCGATGCATGGACGAAGCCCGCGGACGACGAACCGCTGGCCAATGGTCCCCTCATCCTCTCCAAGACGCGCTGGCTCGCCGAGCGCGACCGGCTCACGGGGCGCAACGCGCCGCTCGGGTTGCAGATCGAGCCCGGCGAGGCCATCGACGACCTCGCCGCGGACTTCGGCCGCTTCGCCCTGATCGCCCTCAGCTTCCCCAAGTTCGCCGACGGCCGCGCCTTCTCCACCGCCCGGCTGCTGCGCGACAAGCACGGCTTCACCGGCGAACTGCGCGCTGTCGGCAACGTCTTGTCGGACCAGATCCCCTACATGCGCCGCGTCGGCTTCGACACCTACGCCGTCACGCACGGCCCTACCCGCCGCGCGCTGGCCGAGGGCCGCATCCCCGAGGTGACGCTCTACTACCAGCCCAGCACCGCGGAGGAGGTCCCCGTCAGCACCCGCCCCTGGCTCCGGCGCAGCGGGCAATAGGCGATAGGCCGTAGTCCCACAATGCACCCCCGGCAGACGACGCTTGCTTTCCGCCCCTGGGTCTGCGAAATTGGCACTATGGCAGAGCAAGTCGACAACTTGGTGCTGGAGTATCTGCGCAGGCTCGACAGGAAGGTCGATGCCATCGCAGCAGACCTGCACGAGACTCGCAGTGCGCTATCCGGCGTTGTTCAGATTCTTGCGAGCCAGGACGCTCACATGCTGCGGGTCGAGGTTCGGCTCGGCGCGATCGAGAAGCGCCTCGAGATGCACGACCCTGCGCTTCCGGGCTGACCGCGCTCGGGGATTGCTGGCGCGTTAGCCTCGCAAGGCCGCCCCTGGCCTTACAACGGGGACTCCCAGGACTAAGACCGTTATACAGGCAGCGCAGCCAGGAGCAGATTCGCGCGCCGCCTAAAGATGAACGACCCAAAGCCCACCGCCCCCAAGCCCCCCGCCATCACCCCGGAAATCGTCGCCGAGCACGGGCTGACGCCCGAGGAGTACAGGTGCCTCCTCAAGATCGTGGGCCGCGAGCCGTCATTTACGGAGCTTGGCATCTTCTCCGTCATGTGGAGCGAGCACTGCTCCTACAAATCCTCGCGCGTGTGGCTCGCCAAGCTCCCCACCCAGGGCCCGCAGGTAATCCAGGGCCCAGGCGAGAACGCGGGCGTGGTGGACATCGGCGACGGGGATGCGGTGGTGTTCAAGATGGAGAGCCACAACCACCCCTCGTTCATCGAGCCCTACCAGGGCGCCGCCACCGGCGTCGGCGGCATCATGCGCGACGTGTTCACCATGGGGGCGCGGCCCATCGCCAACCTCAACGCGCTGCGCTTCGGCGACCCGGCCAACCCGCGCACCCGCCATCTGGTGGCCGGCGTGGTGGCGGGCATCGGCGGCTACGGCAACTGCACCGGCGTGCCGACCGTCGGCGGCGAGACCAACTTCGATGCGGCCTACAACGGCAATATCCTGGTCAACGCCATGTGCATCGGCCTCGCCAAGGCCGACAAGATTTTCTACTCGGCCGCCAAGGGTGTGGGCCTGCCGGTGGTCTACGTCGGCTCCAAGACCGGGCGCGACGGCATCCACGGCGCCACCATGGCGTC